>Ga0153937_1000150_pt1 | contig 25090 bp, 25 predicted proteins | sample TSNY021MetaG_FD_104680 | JGI IMG/M metagenome (GOLD analysis project Ga0153937, IMG submission 104680) | Attine ant fungus gardens microbial communities from New York, USA - TSNY021 MetaG | ecosystem: Host-associated > Fungi > Mycelium > Unclassified | place: USA: New York, Robert Murphy County... | reverse complement strand
TATGAATAAAAAACAAGAAATTGATTACAAAATGAAATTATTTAAGCAAGGATATAGCACAAAAACGTTAGACATATTGGCGAAATTCGAGCAACAGGCCAAACTTATGGAAAATATACAAATTCCAGCAGAGGGAGCAAAAGTTAAGTTGAATTATGAGCGAATTACAACTTATCCGGATTATATCAAAGATAAGGGTCGATCCATTAGTAATCATCGGCAGCAATACATGGACTTTGTAGAGAATAATAAAGACAGAATTTTTACTATAAAGTATGATATAGAACTTATGTCTCGACATCCATATTTGTTATGTTTGGCCGAAGATGAACGAAAATCAAAGTGGGCATGGCATCCGTTAGACTTAATTGTAGTGGAGGATGAATAATGAACAAGGATATACGAATTGGCAAATATAAGGATATCAATGGAAATATATATGAAGTTTTAAATATCGCAAGGCGTACTAACAGCGACACAAATTATGTAGTATACAAAACTACAATGTCAGATCAAGTTTGGTTAGCGCCAGAAGATAAGTGGATTGAGTTTGCCAATAAGCCAATGATGACTGATTATGTGGCTCATCGAAGATTGGAATTTGTTGGTGAGTGATTATATGCTCTTATTTTGCGTTTTAAGCAACGATATTTTTTAATGAGCGCTAATACCAAAACAGTATTTAAATCGCTCTAGTGAAGCTACAGTAGCAATATGACCTATTGTGGACATAAAGGAGTAGTTATGACAAAAATAATGGGACTTGATTTAGCGAGTAAACGAAGCGGATATTCGGTTTATTTTGATGATGAATTGATAGATTATGGTTTATTTGTAGCAGACGAGAAAGAAGTAAATGTACATGTGCGCATTTTAGATATGAAGAAACAAATTATAAAAAAGATAAAAGAGCATGACATTGGATATATTATTGCAGAACAAGTTCCAGTGAACGCTCACTCAAACTTAAAAGTTGGTAAGGATTTGTGCATATTGCAAGGTGTGTTGCTTTCTGTGTGTGACGATTATGATGTTGGATTAGAATTATTATCACCAAGTCAATGGCGAAGCGTAGTTGGCTCCTATAACGGGACAAGAGCGGGCATGAAAAGAGATTATCAAAAAGAAAAGGCCGTTAGTATTGTAAATGATATGTATGGATTTGATTTTAAATATTACAAAACAGAAAGTAAAGCAAGAAAGAGTGACGATGACAAGGCTGAAGCGATTTTGCTGGCCTTAGCATATAAAAAAATTCTAAAGGAGAATAAAAATGAGTAAAAAATTGACACCAAATCTTTTAAACAAAGTAATTGCAGACATCGAAGATGAAATGGCAGAATTTGTAATATATTCTACACCGGAATCTTTTACAATGGACGAAGATTCAGTGAGATTTATGGTAAAAACCAAGCCAGATTTCAATGAAATGCGATTAATTGTTAACAAAACTGTTCAGTTTGTAATTGAATTAAGTAAAGTTGAATTGACTACAGAGGTTAAGAGAATAATATTTTATACTTTACTATTGGAAGTGTTATCGCCAGATTTTCCAGTTCCCAAGCAGAAATCGGGAGATAATGAGATGTATGATTTTGAACAAATGCAATTAATTTTAAACAGAATTGGATTTGATAGGCAATTAAGAAGTGTTACGGGAGATCGGTTGATGCAGGATTTACTATTTTCCGTGCAAGAAATGGAAAAATCCATTAATGAGAAGCTTGATTTTTTCAAACAACAAAAAATTAGCAATAGTGAGTTGTTTAAGAATGTCAACGATGTTATTGCAAGCTTTAAAGAAATTCCAGGCATTATAGAGAAATTTTCAAGCATACTTGAAGATGTGGGTGCAGAAGATGTCCAAGCATTAGTTTCTGCATTTACTGAGCTAAATAAAGATGGAAATCTGTCAGAAAATGTTGTGAACGCTTTTCTGAAGCGTAAACAAGATGATGTTGATGAAGCTTTGTTGGAGTCTGCAAGAAAAGAGTTTCAAAACGTAACAGAGTAAAGGGATGGGTGAAGATCTGCTCATAGAACGTGAGCAGGGTAAACAAAAAAAAGTTCACTGCATTTTTAAAATTTTATGAAAGAGGGTATAAAATATGACCATAGAGTTTATGGCGATTGAATTTGATACCAATATAGGTGTCAAATAAATGAAATACGATGAAAGTTACTATCTTAATTTTAGTCCTAGAATGCAAAGAAACCTGGTAGAATGCGGATTTGAGTTTGTTGGCGAACCCCAAATTCACATTAAAACTCAAAAGACATTTTACGTTTATGAAAAGAATTATGAATTACAATTATTTCTTGCTATGTTTAGATTAAACAATGAGAGAAATCTAGGCTACAAAGAATGTCAAATTTATAAAGCTTTTCGTGAAGGAAGACTTTTAAATGACACTAGTATCGAAGATTACGAAATTAAAGAAAACGCATTTACTAAATTCAATTAAACGGGAATATTTTATACATTTTTATTTGCCCATTTAATACTGTGGGACAAGATAGGCATATCTTTTTAATTGCTGTCACAATTAAAATTACCACTATACTAATATATTTCTTTGACAGAAAGAAAATATACTTGACAAATAAAGTCTCCTATGATATGATTTAAAAAAATCATGAAGGGAGAATTTATTGATGAAAGAAAAAATCAAAAACATTTTAGATAAAAAGATTTATAGTGGTGTTATTTTAGCAATTATAACTATTTTAAGCATCTCTTACTATATAGTTAAATTTGTTAAAGAAAAAGAAATTATATTCTCAGAGAAAGATTTCATAATATTCCTGATTTTTGGATTTATGATTATTGCGGTTTCTATAATGTTAATTTATGTTATATTCTTGGTTAGAAAACTAAAATTTGATAATGAAGAATTGCATGATAAAATAGACGGCATTCAAAAATCTCTACAGTTGATATTGCACGACACAAATTTAAGTGAAGATAATATTTGTAGATATTTGAGAGTGATAGAAGAAGCCATAATGAAAATAAACCAAACAAATTAGGGGGATTTTCCATGAGACGAGATTTGATGAGCAACAGAAGTGTTAAATGGATAATGAGAAATACACTGGATAAAAAATCAAACGAGAGTTACGTGAGAAAATTACTTGAAGAATATGAGATTGATGATTTCGAAATACAAAGCTATAAAGACGATGAACTTGCTTTATTTATTTATATTGACGATCTGACCTATATTTTGTATATAGATACAGATTGGGTAGAAATTAAAGTGTTATGTAGTAAAGATAATTACAAAAGATATGTTGCTTTTACCGGAGATGTTGCTTGGAGAAAATCTATTGAAGGAGTTGTAATGGGATTATGAGTTTAAAGGTGATATTATATACAGCGTTTTTATTAAATTTCTTAGAAGCATTTATTTTAGTGTATGGCACACATATCTTAGATTCTGCTACAAGGCATAATAAGTTTAAAATTAGTATAAAACTATTGTTGAGGATTTGGATACTTGGCATAATTAATTGTGTAATTCAATTTATTCCACTTATAGCGACAAATGACGTATTCATTATGTTTTATAATGTTGCGGAAGCATTGGTTATTATGCCATTGATTTTGTATTTGTATACAAATATATTTATATGTAGAAAAACATTAGGAGTTTGTTACAAGTCTATCATACTTTATGTATTTACATTGATTATATCTGTAATAGTATTCGATAGTAGTGTGGCGAGTTATGTTGATGTAGAATCTATTTTAATAGAAAAAGTTTTTCAACTAATTGTAATATTTGGAGTTGATAAAATTGTTAAAAGATTTCTTAGTACAAATTACAACGGAGTCAAATGAAGATAATGCCGCTGCAACATTATTTAGTCGTTATCAGCCTGAGCTATCTAAAGAAGTTGCATTATTAATTCAGGAATAGTTAAGAGGGTTTAATACCCTCTTTTTGACTTTTAAAATGAATAAAATAGATAGTTTTTTAAGTAAGTTTGAGCCATTGTCTAATATGATAACTCATAAAATGGTCAAAGTAAATAAAGACGATGAAGATTTTGCTTTGGTTGCTTATGCAGTTTATGGAATATTAAGTTTCATGTTTTCGACAATGATTGCATTATTGATATCTACGATTGGATATTTCCCGTACATAGTATTACTAATTATTGCTCTTTCGCTATTGGATTCTATGTCGGGAGTTTATCATGCAAAAACGCACAGAGCATGTTTGATCTATACTCAGTGTATGTATTTGTTTGGTGGATTAAATATAATGTTTATGCACGAATATTATTTATTATTCTTGATATTTAGTTTACTGGCAGCATTCTTCAATCTTAATCCTCATTACATGGAAAATGCTCCACAACATAAGCCAGAAAAACAGAAGATATTCAAAAGAAAATATATTGTAAGGTTAGCAGTATTTTGTATTACAAATATTATATTAAGCTTAGTGATTTACTTTAAGCCGATTGATATTAATTTCATTATATTGCAAAAATTAAGTATATTAATATCTGTAACGATTTTAATAAATAAATTTTCGATTACTAAACTGAGCAAAATAATTTTAGATAAATTAAAATGAAAAGCTTGAAATACAGCTTTCGTTACATAAAAAATGCTTGACAAATGATTTGTCTTGTGATATTATAATTTCATAAAAAAAATAAAAGGAGAATTATTATGAAAGATAAGGTGTTAAAGATTGTATTTGCTGTATTATTATCTATAAGTTTAGGATTGAATGGGTTTACACTTGCAAGACTGAATAGTTTTAAGACGGAGCAGGAAAATAGAAATCAAGCTTATGAACAAAGTTTTGACTTGCAGCTAGGTTTTAATGAGAAGGTTGTTGAAGCATTAGAATTGATAGGAAAATTGTTTCAGTATTGAATTTCCAAGCCGCTAATAATTTAGTGGCATTTTTTTAATATAGAGGTGGCGATTCTATGGCCTATGAAAATGGAAAGAGAATTAATAGATACTTTAATCAACAAAAGGGCAAACAAAAGTTAAAGTGCAAAGCAAATGGTTATTATGATTTTTATTGGGATAAAGAAAGATATTGGAAATTCTGCTATCTTTCGGGATGTAGAAAATTCGCTAAGCGTCAGACCAATAGAAAAATTCGGAACAATAAAAATTTAGAATTGACCAATCCATCGGATTATAGAAAAGTATTCGACTATGATTGGACAATTTGGTAAGGAGTGATAATATTGGAAGAGTTTATAGTTATAAACGGAAGAAAATATAAATATGATGCTCAAGAAGATGTGCTTGAGGTCAAGCACTGTACCGTTTATATAAACGGCGAGATGTCGGAAGAAATTATTGATTAAAATATATTGTGGGAAAAGAGATTGCAACTCCTGCCAATTGCCTACACAATTGGATACCACAATTATTTATTATTTACCTTGTAGGAGGAAAAAATGGGAAATAAACTGACAATTGAATTTATTAAAGAAGAATTTGTGCGACTAAAAGGATATGAACTTTTAGAAGATGAATATATTAATGCGAATAAACCTATGAAATATAAATGTCCCAATCATATGAATGAGGATTTACAGATATCTTATGGTAACTTAAAATGTGGTCATGGATGTCGATTTTGCTTAAACGATAAGCGACAATTAAATTATATACAAAAAATTAAAATAAAAAATGTTTTAATGTTAGATAAATATATAAATATTAATACTAAAATAAAACATAAATGTTTGATTTGTGAATATGAGTTTTATGATAGTCCACACCGCATATCTAAAAAAGAATGGAAATGTGATAGTTGCTTTCCTAATCGTGCAACTGTGGTTGTTGGTAAGAATGATATTTGGACAACAAATATTGAGTTGGCTAGATTGTTGGCAAATCCAGAAGATGGGTATAAATATAGTTATGGAAGCCATAAAAAAATTAACTGGAAATGTCCAAGTTGTGGGAATATTATTGAAAACAAAAGTGTAAAACAGATTAATAGTTATGGGTTGCCATGTCCTATATGTTCTGATGGAATAAGTTATCCACAAAAAATAATGGCAAATGTCTTAAAAGAATTAAATATAGAATTCGATACAGAACAATCGTTTGACTGGTGTACATTTGAATTAAATAATAAAAAGCATCAAGGAAGATATGATTTTGTTTTCAATTACAGTAATCAAAATTATATAATAGAAACTGATGGTAAGTTTCATAATAGTCCCCATAAAAAAGGCAAAATAAGTTTAGATGAATCTAAATTTATAGATTCTGAGAAAGATAGATTGGCTAAAAAAAATAATTATAAAATAATTAGAATAGATTGTTTGAAAAGTGAATTAGAATATATTAAACACAATATTATAAATAGCGAATTGAGCGTTCTATATGATTTATCTAATATAAATTGGGATTTATGTCATAGCAATAGTTTGAAATCAAAGGTTATCGAAGCTTGTAATTTATGGAATATGGGCATTAAGTCTACACCTAAAATCGCTGAAATGATAAAAATTAGTAGAAATGCAGCAATTGGATATTTAAAAAAATGTTCCGAAATAAATTTATGCGATTATAATCCCAAACAAGAAATAATTAATAACGCAAAAAATAGAGGAAAATTATTAGAAAGGGGGGTTGTTTGTAAAAATACCAAACAAATATTTGATTCTGTGAAAAAAGCGAATAAATTTTATAAAATTCGTGGGGCAGGTGAATGTGCTCATAAAAAATATAATTATTCCGGAATACACCCTGTTACTAATGAAAAATTAGTATGGGAATTTTATAATCCAGAAGTTCATACAGAGCAAAATGGATATAATTTCTGCCAATAATTATTTGTAAATAAAAAAATCAATTTTATACATTTTAAAAATAAAGGGGCGATATTATTTCTAAATTTAAAAAGGATGGAATATACTTTTGTGGTATGTCATCAGAAGAAGTTACAAACTCAGTGTATTTCGTAAAATATGGCAAAACTAATGTATGTTTAGAATTTGGCATGTATCAATGCCAGGATATATCAAAATCATATTCAATAAATAATAAAAGACCGCCTTTTAATGTGAAAACTTGCGACTTTGTAATATTAAACCATGTTCATATTGATCATATAGGGTTAATTCCTATGTTAATTAAATATGGATTTAATGGCAGAATTGTTTGTCCAGCTAATTCTAAAGAGCTTATTAAAGCCATGTTGTTAAATAGTTCATTTATTTGCGAACAGGAAGCAAGAATTTTGACAAAAAGAAAGAAGAAATTAATATCTCCATTATTTACTAGCGAAGATGTTTATAAAATATTAGATTATATTGATGAATATGATTTTAATATTTTGCATATTTTAAATGAAAATATTTCTTTTAAATTTTACAATAACTCCCATTGTGTATCAAGTGCTCAGTTGGAATTGAATTTGTATAATGAAAACCGTAATAAGAAATCGATCTTATATACTAGCGACCTTGGAGGAGATTCTAAGTTTAATTACTCTAATAAAACAGAAATACCAAACAAATTTTTTGATATATGCATCATGGAATCAACATATGGCAATTCAGGTAGGGTACAGTCTGGCAAAAAATCTTTTAATAAAGAATTAGAAAAGTTTAAAGTTGCAATTAAATCTACATTAGATAATGGTGGAAGTGTATTAATTCCCGCATTTAGTTTTAGTAGAACACCTCAAATACTAACATGTTTGTATGAGTTATTTTATAAAGATGAAGATTTTAAATATGATATTTTTGTCGATTCAAAACTATCATGCCAACTTATAGATATTTTTAAGGAGATATTAACTAATGAAAATTTAGAAAAATACAACAAAGTTATTGGTTGGGATAAAGTGCATTTTATTAAGGAAAAGGATGAATCAAAAAGAAATATTATAGATAGCAAACCCAAAATAGTGCTTTCAAGTTCTGGATTTTGCACAGCAGGACGTATTATTAATTATTTGCAAAAATATTTATCAAATATCAAAAATCTAATCTGCTTCTGTGGATATATTGGCGCAGATGAGTCTTATTTGTCATACAGAATAAAAAATTTTAAAAACAACAAACAAATCAAAATCGGAAGACAACTTGTAAAAAATAATTCACAGTGTATAGCTGTGAATTTTTTTAGTTCTCATGCCAACTATGGTGAGCTTGTAAATTTTGCTGGGAAGCAAAATTGTGACAAAATTTGTTTGGTACATGGAGAAAAATCAGCGAAAGAAGATTTAAAACATGGAATACAAGAAGAATTATCAAAGAACAATAAAACTACAAAAGTAATATGTTCACAAAAAGACATGTTTATCAGATTGTAATTTTAAAAATTTTAAATTAAAGGAGAAAATTCATGGCAGAAAGTATATCAATTGAATTAACTGAAATCTTAGATAACTATGCACAAGCAATGGCTGAATCAAACTATCATTATTATAATAATCTTAAAAATAGAACATTAGTTATTAACGGCGAAATTGACGAATACACGATGGATACTGTGATAATCCCACTTCTTCAGATGGATAACGATGGAAGCAATGAACCAATTACTATTTACTTAAACACTCCTGGTGGAATAGTTTATGTTGGATTGAATTTATGTGATGTAATTAGTAAATTGAAGACAAAGACTACGATTATCACTATGGCATACGCATATAGTATGGGTTCATTAATATTAATGGCCGGATTTAATAATCCTAATGTAACTCGAAGTTGTTATAAATTCAGCACAGCCTTAATACATGGGGGATCGCTATACTTAGAAGGTTCTTCTACTTCTGTCAAAGATACCTATGCGTTTAATGAGGCGTATGAATCTAAAATCGATCAATATATTTTAAACAATAGCAAGATTGACGAAAATATTTATAAAGACAAATCAAGATATGAATGGTATATGGATAGTCAGGATATGCTGAACTATGGACTTGTTGATGAAGTAATTTAATATGGGCAAAAAAAGTTGGTGAAAATATGGCTAATAATCCATATAGTAATGCAGATTCCATAATAATAGATCAAAACAGCACAATTATAAACTTAAATACTGTAAATACAGCTATAACGGCAGATAATTTTGACATCAATAAACAAGCATTACAAATAGCTATAGAAAATCTGGAAATAGCAAAACGAAATTGTACAACAAATGAAAAAAATGCAGAACATAACCAAAAACTTTTACAACTAACGGAAGAAATGCATCAAATGAATCAAAATCTATCAGCATTGATTCAGATTTTAATTGAGAAAAACGGTGGTGTTTTAAAATAAATGAGGAACTAAATAAATCTATGGAGGACTATAAGTTGGCACAAGAAAAATTACAAGAGATTGCAGAAAAGGATAAATTAAAATCACAAACTTTAGAAAATGAAGTACACAAAGCGGCTACATCCCAAGTTAAATTCGCACGACATATGGCTGTATTCTCAAAATTTATATCATTTATTTTTGTGATAACTTATTTGATTACTTTTATTGTGTATTTGGGTATATCAGTCTATCATTATTTTGTGTTTGGAGATTTTTTAATGGATATACAGACATTTGTTCTATCGCCTACACAAACTGTGTTAGCTTTTTATTTTACGACAAAGGGCGTAGAGAATGTATCATCAATAATTAGTGGATATTTGTCAAATAAGTTGAGTATTAACGGAATCTCAAAGGAAGGTGAATAAATGAATATAGAACAAAAATTATTAACTCCCAATAAATATAGCAGACCACAAACGAAACTTGCCAAAGTTACTAAGATTGCTATTCATTATGTGGGCAATGCAGGCTCTACGGCGATAGCCAATAGAAACTATTTTGAGAATTTAAAATCTGGTGCCAATGGATTATATGCTTCAAGTCATTATATAATTGGATTAAATGGCGAAATTATTCAATGTGTTCCTGAAAATGAAATTGCCTATACTACCAATGCTGCAAATAGCTATTCAATTGGAATAGAAAATTGCCACCCATCAGCAGATGGAAAATTTAATGATAAAACAAATCAATCCTTAATTGAATTATGTGCTGATTTATGTACGCGTTATAAGCTAAATCCTTTAAATGATCTTATTCGACATTATGATGTTACAGGAAAAAAGTGCCCATTGTACCATGTCAATAATCCGTCAGCATGGACAAAATTGAAACAGGATGTTTATAATTATATGAATAAAAAAGAGGTGGATGACGAATTGGTTGAAACGATAAAAATCAAGATTAATGGCAAAGAATATTCTGTTGATCGTATTTTGAAAGATGATCGTAATTATATAAAAATTAATGATTTTGCACAAGCCGGTTTTGTTATTGGGTATGATGCAAACGCAAAAACAGCAAGTATTGATTCACCAAAAAATTAATTAATAATTTAAAAAATGGAGTGATATTATGGGAAATTGAAAGGTGGAATAAAAAATATGTCTAAAAAATTAACATTTGAATTTGTAAAATCAAAATTTGATGAGCGGGGATATATTTTATTAGAATCTGAATATATTAATAATGCCACTCCAATGAAATATAAATGCCTACATCATCCAGAAAAAGATTTGTGGATAACATACGCCGCATTAAATAATGGTAGGGGGTGTAGATTGTGCGGTGTTGAAAAACGCTCAATTAAATCAAGATTAAGTTATGATTTTGTTTACAATGAATTTAAATTAAGAAATTACGAACTTTTAGAAACTCAATACGTTAATAACTATACTAAAATGAAGTATAGATGTTTAATACACCCTGATAAAGATTTATGGATAACATATAAGGATTTAAAAGATGGATGTGGCTGTCCATATTGTGTTAATTTAGCCAAACCTACGTTTGAATTTATAAAAGAGCAATTTATTCGAAGAAATTATGAACTTTTAGAAACTAAATATATAAATAATCATACTCCTATGAAATATAAATGTAATTTACATCCAAATGAAGAATTATATATTACTTGGGGTAGTTTACAACAAGGAGGTGGCTGTAAATTTTGCTATTATGATAGAAGTAAATTGACATTCCAATTTGTTTATGATGAATTTCAAAAAAGAGGGTATAAATTATTGGAAATGGAATATGTTAATCAAAGAACTAAGATGAGGTATCAATGTCCTAATCATTCGAATGATGAGCTGTTGATAACATATAATAGTTTCCAGCAGGGTCATGGATGTCCTTTGTGCAATGAGTCAAGGGGCGAAAAAAGAATATCTGATTTTTTAAATGAAAATAATATTAAATATATATCACAATATAAATTTGATGATTGTAGGAATACACGCCAATTACCATTTGATTTTGCAATATTTAATAAGATAAATCAGATATTATACCTGTTAGAATATGATGGAATAGGCCATTTTGAAATTATAAATTTCGGTGGAATGTCAGATGAAAATGCGAAAGATACCTTTAATAAAACACAAATTAATGACACAATTAAAACAGCGTATTGCATGAATAATAATATAAAACTAATTAGAATTTCCTATTTAGATTTTGATAACATTGAAGATATATTAAAGAATGAATTAAATATGGATAAATAGAATGGAGCGAATAAAATAGATGGATAATATATTGACACAGGAAAATATAAATATGATATTTACAGTATTCTTAATCCCATTATTGGGAGTTATTGTAACTTATATTACAAGTTTTATAAAAAAGAAAACCGAAGAATTAAAAGTTAAAATTGATAATGAAGAAACCACAAAGTATCTTGAATTGGCAGAAAATGCTATTATAACTGCTGTAACAAGTGTGACGCAAACCTATGTTTCATCTTTAAAAAATAATGGCAAATTTACAAAAGAAGCACAAATAGAGGCTTTTAATATGGCCAAAGAGTCTGCTCTTGCTATTATGAGCGACACAACAAAAGAAATGGTTGCATTGGCAGTTTCAGACTTCGATGTGTGGGTAAATATCACTATTGAAGCTGTTGTGTCAGAGAACAAATAACTTTTTAATTTTACACATTTTATGTGATACGGGGGAATTTTATGTCTGAGATATTAGCTATAATTATTACAATAGCTGGACTTATATCAACTTGTTCAGGTCTTATATTAACATTTAGAAATATAAAAAAAACAAGTCCAAGTGCGGAGTTAAAAACTTGGCAAGCTGAAACTGATGCCAAGCTAGATAATGATAATCGAAGATTGAACCATCTTGAAAAAAGTTTTGATAAAATGGAAGAGCTTGACAGAATTATGCTTCGTAGTGTTAAGGGAATTCTTGGACATTTGTCAACTGGTAATCATACTGAGGTTATGAATAAACAGATTAAAGAAATTGATAATTATTTAATTTCAAAATAATAATTAAAGTCTGCATTTTTCATGTAGGCTTTTTTACATATGTAAATAAAAAGGAGAGTAATTATGAAAGTTAATAATTTTGATGCTTTAACAAAAGAAATACAAAAAAGAATAGATAAAAGTTTAAATAAAGAAGTTTTTAAGGCAATACAAAGAGTTGAGCAGCAAGAAATTACTGAAACAGTTTATGATGTATATAAACCAGAAGTGTATAAAAGAAGACATAAACAGGGCGGTATGGAAGATATTAGAAACATACAGATAAAGGGCGGTAAGGCCAAAGATGGAGTGTTGGAAGTAGTCAATGAAACTCCGCCAAATCCAGATGCTAGAGATGCAGATGTGGTTACAACGAATAAAGACTTGCCATATCTGATTGAGTATGGCGAAAGCTATACAGGAAGCGGCCACTATGATTTTCCAGGACATCCATACTCAAGTCCGCGTCCATTTACTGAAAATACTAGGTTGGAATTAATTCAAGAAGAACAGCATTTAAAAGCTTTAAAATTAGGATTAGAAAATAATGGATTAAATGTATGGTAAGAGAGGTGATTAAATGGCAAGTGATTTAAGTGTAAGAGTAGTCGCGCTGGCAGACACTAGTGGTGCTGCGGCTACAAAATTTAATGATAGCTTACAGCAATTATTAGGTACAAAAGAATTTAAAATATCCAAAGTTCAAATAGCATCATTTGATATGAAAGCCGCAATAACTGATTTAAAAAAAGATTTGATGGATCAATTATCGGAAATTACAATCACAACAAAAATCAGTGAAAAAGAATTATCGCAGACAATAACAGTAGATACTTCTCCTGCTCAAAAGTCCATTGAAGCATTAGAATCCAAGTATGCTGGTTTAATTGCGGAAAATCAAGGCGCTAGTAAGGCTGTAGAAGAATTAAAAACAAAATTAAGTGAAATTAAGGTAAATACAGATGTTAAAGCACAGGAAAAGGATGTTGAAGCATTAAGTCAAACGATAAAAGATACCATAAACAATTTAAATGATCTTGAAAATGCTCAAACCGCAATGTCCGGAAAGCAAGTTGGCATTAATGTTGATGCCATTAACACTGATATAGTAAATTTAACTGCCAGATTGCAAAAATTAGAAGTACCAGAACAAGTTGCAGAACGATTGTCAACAATCAAAGAATTGGCAAGTACAATTACACTTGAAGGTTTTAGAGACGAGACAGTTGACAATCAATTGAAAGTTTTTAAACAATATAATGATGAATTACAAAAAGTAAGAAATAGTACAGCATTATTAGAAAGAGAAAAAGGCTTTGATACACAGCAAAATCAATTGGTAAAGCTAGAACAGTCTTTGCAGAAATACTTAAAGTCTTTTTCTAAAATATCCACAAGTAAATATGCTGATGAATTTGATAAATTACGCGATGCAATGAGAGATGCTATTGCATCGGGAGATGTATCAAAAATCAATGCTCTGCGTACCGAATTCAATAGACTCGATATAGTAGTTGGAGAAGCAGGACTCAAAACTCAGACTTTTGGTGATAAATTATCACAAGTTGCTTCAAAGTACGGAATATTCTTGTCTCTTGGAGCTATTATTAGGCAAGCAATTACTACAATTAAAGATATGGTATCGGCAGTCATTGAACTAGACGATGCTATGACTGAATTGCGTAAGGTAACTGATTTAACCGAGCGACAATATTCACAATTTATTGAGAGTGCGAAGCAAAGTTCTAGGGAAATTGGTGCTACCATTACCGATTTTGTTAATGCAACTGCCGATTTTAGTCGTTTAGGATACGATTTATCACAGGCATCAGATTTAGCACAGGCAGCAATTGTATATAAAAATGTTGGAGATGGCATCAGTAGTATAGATGAATCAACACAAAGTATTATATCGACAATGAAAGCTTTTGGCTTGGCGACTGAAGACAGTATGCATATTGTTGATGCATTTAATAAAGTGGGTAACGAGTTTGCGATCTCAAGCACTGATATTGGCGCAGCATTACAACGTAGTGCCAGCGCATTGTCAGCATCAAATAATACTTTTGAGGAATCAATTGGACTAACAACGGCAGCATTTGCCACATTACAAAATGCTGAAAAAACGGGAACTTTCCTAAAAACGTACTCATCTCGTCTGCGAAATACCGCAGGACAACTTGAGGAGCTTGGCGAAGATGCAGACGGTGCAGCAGAATCAATTACAAAACTTCAAACACAAATATTGAATCTTACCAAGGGCGCAGTTGATATCATGGATACGAATGATACATTTAAATCCACATATCAAATTACTCAAGAGTTGGCCGCAGTATGGGGAGATTTGGATGACGTTACACGTTCCACTATAACTAGATTGGTCGCAGGAAACACTCAAGTTAATGCATTTTCAAGCTTAATGCAAAACATGCAAAGTGGTATAGAAGCTACAAATGCCGCATTAAACTCTCAAGGTTCTGCATTAGAAGAAAATCAAAAATACCTTGATTCAATTTCTGGACGAATTGACTTATTTAATAATGCTTTTCAGTCCTTATCAAACACAATAATAAGTTCAGATTTGGTGAAAGTATTTGTAGATTTAGGCACTGTGGGTTTGCAAGCACTAGAACTAATACTTGGAGCCTTTGATGGAATTCCATTTGCGGTTATAGCTACAACAGCATCGCTTATTACTTTAAAGTCAGTAATGAAAACAATAGGAGAATTAACGCTATTCCAAAACATAGCAGCAGGTTTTGCAAAAGCTAAAACTGAAGCTATAGCTTTTGGAGCTGCCCTTAAAACTCTCGCAATAACACATCCGTATCTCTTAGGACTAGCAGTGGCGGCAACTGCGGCGGTAGTAGCATATAATGCACTTAATGTTTCTTTAGAATCTCATACCAAAGTTATGAATGAATCCATTAATAATTATAAAGCTGCCACTGAAGAACTCGTCGATATTCAAACGGAACTAGATAATACAAATGCTAGAATAAGCGAATTGCAATCTCAAGAAATTACGTATGCTGAAGAGGGCGAACTTAAAAGGCTACAGGAAATTACCAAAGAATTAGAAAGACAAATTGTTATTTTAGAGAAAAAAGCCAATATCGCATCACAAGAAGCAGCAGAAGATATTGTTGAAAATATTAGAAAAAGATACCAAGATATTGGCGCTATTAGTGAAGAGGCTATTGCTGCACAAGTTTCTTATGCTGAACCTTTCGGTTTTGAGTCTCTATACATGGCTGAAGAAAATATCACAGATATAATTGCTGGTTGGGAATTGTATCAAAAGAAAATAGAAGAAATTCAAGCACAGCCTGGCCCAATTAGTGATAATGATTTGATACAATTAGAAAATTATAGATATGAATCAGATAAGCTTGAAGACGATATGGTCAACATTGCTGGATCATTATTGGATTATTCAAATAAACTCAAGGATACTGGCGATACATCAAAATCTACTCAAGAATCTTTGAGTGCTCTTGATAATGTAATAGAGTTGCTAATGTCTCGTTTTGATCCTGATGCATTAAGAGAAATGAACTTCAGAGAAGTATTCGATGCAGAAGAATTTAAGGAAGTAACAACAGAACTGATAAGACTTGCTGAAGCAGGAGAATTAACTGAGGCATCTTTTAAAGTAGCAATTGCATCTATAACTGGCGGCACAGGATTTGTAGCCGCTATGGATGAAGCTAAATTTTCTACTATCGAAGTTATAAAACAGATTGTAGCACTAAACAGGGAAAAAGTAAAGCTAGAATCTGATGAAGCAGAAAAATTTACAGAAACTATTGACAAAACAAGAAGCAACATAGAAATGCTTATTAAAGCTCAACAAGAACAAAGTAATGAAGGTGAAATATCCCGAGAAACATATATTAGAATCTCCAAAGCCGGAAAAGAATATGCAGATTTATTAACTTATGAAAATGGACAATATAAATTAGTTTCTAGTAGCATAAAAGACTTCATACAGGCTTTGATGCAAGAATTGATTCAATCATCTACAAACATTAAGATGACTGAAGAACACGCCCAAGCATTAGAAGATTTATCTTTGATAACATATGATGTTAGCTTGGCATATGACGCACTAGGTGACAGCATAGGAGAAATATCCGATGCCTATAAAACTGTTACATCTGCACAAGAGGAATATAAAGATACTGGTGAACTAACCGCTTCTACTGTTGCAGAATTAATTGCGTTAGATAGTCAATATTTACAATATCTAGTAGATGAAAATGGGCAATTAAACTTAAACGCAGAATCGTTGAACAATGTCTCAGATGCTATGCGACAACAAATGATTGAGACTGTACAAGCTGGTGTGGCTAGTGAAATATTATCTATTATTCTTGCTGACACTACTGAAAAGACAGATGATTTAGGCGCACAGGCAGAAACGACGCAGGCAAAATTGGCAGCCATAGGCGCAGAGGCATTAGAGACATCAAAAGATTTAGGAGTAATGGGTGTTGCGGCTCTAATTGCTAATAAAGCTTTGGCTGATGAAGAAGTAGATGTTGAGGGGTTGTCTCAAACTGCCCTAGATGCTATTGAAAATGCTTTAAAAACAGGTCGGGCCAGATTAGATGCTATTGGTTTAATGGGCGACAAAGTTGCCAGCAAAAGCAAAGCTGCCGCCAAGAAAGAAAAAGACACATGGAAAGAAGCATTTGAAGCACAACAAAAAGATCTTGAATACGCTCTAAATAAACGCGAAATAACAGAAGAAGAGTATTTTACAAGATTAGGCGAGCTTAATGAGAAATATTTTGCCAATAATGAAAAATATATAGACGAATACAGAAAATACGAGCTTGAAGTATTAAATGGATTACAAGGAGTGCGAGAAAAAAATCATGAAGATTTAATATCTTCTTTTGAAAAATCTATTGATGCACTTGAAAAATATATTGCACAAGTTGCAGAAGGAACGGCCAAGGATTTATCTTTGGATGCAATTACCAAAGAAGTTGAATTAATAGATGAAATGATAGCTCAACTTGGCGATACAATGGTTACTGAATTTAATCGTGGTAGTCAAGCTATAGATTTATTAAATCGCCCAATGGTTGAACTGGAAGATGGATTCGCCACTATTTTAAGCACTTCGTTTGGTGTGGATGGTAAGGAAATTTTAGTTACCCCTGTTTTACCAAATGGAGAAATCTTGTCTAACGAAGAACTTGAAAATTATTTGTTTGACTTATTGGCCCAGGGAGATATTGCTCTTGAAACTAGCCCAATATATTTAGGAACATTCGAAGATATAGAAGCAGCTAATGAATATGGTGAAAGTTTACACAACATTCAAGAACAATACTATGATTTAATACGGAGAAAACAAGAGCTTGCAAATATTCCAATAACTATTTCGTCCGAAGAACTGTCAACAATGGAGGCCATATCTCAAATAGAGCAATTGCGTAGTCAGCAAATTACAATTTATGAAGACATGCAAGAAGAACTTCATAGAATGGCGAATTACTATCGTGATTTGAACTACGCAGAAGATAGTGAGCAGATTGTTAAACTGCAAGAAAAATATATAGAGCTTAACGAAACTATAAGAGACGCAAATAAACAAACATTATCTGATATTGTAACTGTATTCAATAGAGCAATTGCAGACATAGATAAAAGCATGGCAGATGTTGATTTTAAAATATCTATTACAGCAGATGATGATTTTTCCACACAATCGACTTTAATTAATCAAAAAATAGAAATACAAATGGGATTAGTTAAAGAGCTAACGCGAGATATTAATTATTTGCAACTGTCAACTGACGATGCTACAAAGGCAACAACAGAATATAAAGATGCGATTGCTGATTATAATACACAGATACAAACGGCAATTACAACAATATATGACTTAATTGATGCACAAAGAGATGCAGCTACACAGGAGATTGAGTTAGTACGAGACTTGCAAAATAAAATAATTCAAACTCTTGAAGCGAGATATAAAAAAGAACTTGAGTTATTTGAAAAAACGCAGGATGCAAAAGAAAAAGCTTTAGATAAGGAATTGGAATTACTCAAAGAACAGAAAGATGCCTCTGTAGATTCTATAGATGAACAGTTGGATGCATGGAAAGCATTGTGGAAAGCTCAAGATGCAGAGAAGAAGAAAAAAGATTTGCAAGGAGAAATTGATGACTTACAGGCAAGAATAAATGAATTATTGATAGCGGCTTAATAAAATAGGTCATTTGATGTGAACCCAGCTCAAGGGGTGTGCTGCATATTTCAAATGCAGTGCTAACGGGAGGAGTTATATAACATTGCTTATCGAAGCGTTACAACGAGATGATAAGCCTTTCTCAACGAGAGATTGTCCATAAAGGAATCCACTCCTATTAAGAGATTCTGAAGCCCATTATTATGGGTAGTTGAAAATCCCGTGCCAGACTTAATTTGTGAAATTTTTAATTGACATATAAAAAATAATATGATATACTTAATCGAAAAGGAGGTGTAATATAATTGAATTGTAAAGAAATTGATTTATCCAAATTACCTCGAAAACAATTTGGAAATAAACAATGCATTGATTGGAAAAACTCGGCAGGAAGTAAAATCGACTTTGTATATGATGATATGCATGGCACAATTGAAATAGTAGAATATATTAAAAATAAAAAAGTGAAAATAAAATATGGTGATATTTATAAAGATTATAATACTGATATGCTATTAGAATGTAAAATTGATACTTTAATTGGTAAATTCAATAGAGAATTTATTTATAAAGTTGGAGATGTGGTCAAAGATAATAGGAGAAACTTAACTATCATCGATGTCACAAAAATGAAAAGAAATAATCATAATGCAAAATATGTAAAATATAAATGCAATGTTTGTAATTATGAAAGTGATTATATTCTTGAAAATACATTCATACAAAGAGAGCGCGGATGTTCAAGATGCGCAGGAAGAAAAACATTTATAGGTTATAATGACATAGTATCAACAAATAATTTATGGATGATTCCTTATTTTATTGGTGGTGAAGATGAAGCAAAGCAATATACACCGCAAAGTGGTAAAAAAGTTAATCTTCAATGTCCTGACTGTGGACATAACAAAATATATAAAATATCGGAACTATTCAATAAACATTCAATTGCTTGTAAGTGCGGCGACGGAATAAGTTATCCTGAGAAGTTTATGGCTTGTGTTTTAGATCAACTCAACATTGATTATATATGGCATTACCAATCCGACTGGCTGATTGACGAATATGGAAGTAAGAGAATTTTTGATTTTAAAATTGGCAATCTGATTATCGAAATCGATGGTACACTTGGACATGGAAAAAAGATACATGCAAGAAGTAATATGACCATTGAAGAATCATTAAGAATCGATGAATGGAAAGATGAACAAGCTAATTTAAACAACTTCACAGTCATTCGTATATCTGCCGATAAATCTGAAATAATTTATTTAAAAACAAATATTATTAAGGCTTTAAATGATAAATTTGATTTGAGTAATATTGATTGGCAATTATGTGGCGAATATGCACTTAAAAATATAATCAAAGAAATATGTGAATATTATGAGTTAAATAAATCTAAAGGAACCAGTGAATTAGTAAAGAAATTTAAAATAAGTAATGGAACAATAATACGATACTTGAAATCTGGTTCAGAAATAGGATGGTGTACTTATGATGCGAATACATCTATTAAAATAGGGAAAAATAATAGTTCTCAAACCATAAAAAATAGATCAATTGAATTAAACAAAAAAGTTCATGAGTATTATAATAATAACATGTCTATTCAAGAGATTTCTGATAAATTAAATATACACTTAGCTACTGTAAAAAGACATTTAAAAATTGATAAAACAAATTGTAATCTCACAAATTAGTAAGGTGTAGAGACTATTCCGAGAGGAAGTACAGCTGGAAAAATGAGCACCAGTTGGAAGCGCATCAACTATGCTTTTGAGCGAGCATAGAAGATATAGTCCATACCCACTGTTCAATCAGTGTTAAAGTGCCACGAAAGTGGGGGTATAATAGACCACAGGCGACTTAGAAGCAATTTCTCTTATAGAGGATTATACCGCAGAAATTGCAAAAAAAAGAGAATCGCAAGCAGAAGATGAAGAAAAGGCTTCGCGAGATTCTATCGAAGAAGAACTAAAAGCACAGAAAAAGTCTATCGAAGATCAATATGATCTTCAAAAAAAAGCTCTTGAAGATAGAATTAAACTTTTGAAAGAAGAAACTGACGCTTATAAAGAAGCTATGGATGAAAGAACATCTAATGCGTCTTTAATGCAAGAGACATATAAAATATTAGCTGACGGATTAACAGATGAGTGGATAAAGAAACTTCAAGAGTATGAAGATGAATATGGCGAAGGTTTAGGAATTTTGGGACAATACGTACATGACAACTTAACCAAAGAAATGGAAGCATCAAGCCTTGCTTTACAAAACATAAACGACAATCTTGAAATACTATCCAAAAGCGAGTCATTATTGCAACTATTCAGTATGATATTTGGACTTACAGATATGGAAAAAATTGAATTAGTTGATAAAGAGAATTTAGCAGAAGCATTAACTGCCGCTGCAAGTATAATTTCTGAATTAGAGGGCATTGATATGACCGATGCTCTTGAGAAAATTGAAAGTGCTTTATCCGAAGTAGAGATAGAATTGCTCAATGAGGAAGATTTGTTGGCCTTAACAACTACTATTGATGATGTGAAAACGCAGCAAATTGAGAATTCAAACGAAGTGATAATGCAATACGGCACTGAAACCACTGAATTTGATAATATGCAAACTTCAAAAGATACTCGTACAACTAAATTTGTGAATGACACTAAAACTAAGGCGGATGATTTGTATGCTTTTGTATATGACAAATTAAAACTTTTTGAGACGAGTTATAAAATGACAATAGATACTGTGAATTCGTATACTGATACTTTTATTTCAAAACTCCAACAAGCTATTGATTATTTAGATACTTTGATTACTATGGCTAGTGAAATATCGGGCGTAAGCCTTACTGTCACTCACGCAACTGCCGATGGTGTAACTGTACAGCGATTTGCTACTGGCGGCAAGGTGGTCGGTACGGGATTGGTTATGGCCGAGGATAAGGAACGTATTTTAAGTGTTAGACAGACAACGGCTTTTGAAAAATTAGTTGATGTTGCAGATTCACTATTCAGTAGTAACCAGTCAATAAAAATGTCAAATCCGGTTAGCGATGTTCTTGGCGATAACAGCTCATCAATTGTAAATTCCTCTAATCGGATGGGCGATACACAAATTAATTTCAATGTGGCATCCATGACTAAAGAAGCATTGCCGCAAATGCAAAGAATGGTTGATGGTTTGAGGAAAGAAATACCAGATATTGTGGCAAATTCAAGATTTCAAGGTGCATCACTAAAAGGGTATAGTAAGACTAGATAAATATTGCAACTCTGCTAATAATGTTTAGCAGAGTTGTTTGCTTGAATAGAAAGGAGAGATTATTATTTACGGATGTTTTTTCCTCAACAATATATCATCAGCAAAACTTCCTAAGATTGGGATATCTTTACAAATAGTTAATGATGATGATGATATAATGCCTGTTTTTGGTGGTCAAAGTATCGTATCCGACAAAGTATTAGATAGAGATTATTCAACGTTTATTAAAACGGAAAAAGATAATATCACATTCACACTCAATCTTTCATTGCTTGATGGTGAATTTACACCGCAAATGAATGAATTTTTAGGAAAAATTTTGGGACAAACGCGACCTATCACATTTGAGTTAGGTGAGGATCGACAGAAGATGTTATATGTAGTGCCTACGAGCGAATTTGAAATACAGAGACTGCAAGGTTATAAAGGCATTCTGCCAATTACATTTGAGGCCACAACGCCTTACTGGCTGACCCCAATCGAGACTCGAAATTTAACACTGCAATATAATGACACATTTAACATCAACAATAGATCAAACGTACAAAATCAAGACGGAAATTATGATTGGTATCCGTATTTTAGATTTACAATTGCATCAGTTGCGCCCATTATAACTGAAGCTGGTGGATATGTTCTTACTGAGAGTGCGGGGTATGCACTAACAGAAAGCAGTTACAATGTATTGACAGAAAGTTATTCTGGATTTGATAGGTCTATCATTAATACAAATGGTAGTATTAACTTTAAAATCACTCATATTTCAGATAATAATAGAGTTATTGCATTTGATAGTCTAAATCTTGGTGAGACAATAGAAATGCAGGATATTTATTTTCAACAATCTTCAACAGGATTATCACGTTTTGCCAATTGGAACAAAGAGCCTTTTAAACTGCATGAGGGTAATAACGAATTCAGAGTGAATTTTCCATGCAATATAATCATGTCAACTCAATACCCGATAATTCGCTAGTAACATAAATGTAATTTGACATTGCAACTTCTAAATGTTATAATAAATTAAAAAATATTATAATAAGAGGTGTAAAATGCAGGGAAAATTTATAGACAGAACTGGAGAAGTTGGAATAAGCAATGAAGGGTTAAGAATGTGGATTATTGCATATAGAGGAGCTTTTAACATTGATGTAGAATTTGAAAATGGCTATATCATTAAAAATGTAGTTTATCAGAATTTTAAAAATGGAAACATAAAAAATCCATATCATTTAAGCGTTTATGGTGTGGGATATATGGGTGAGGGAGAGTATAAAGCCAGAATCAATGGCGAAAAAACAATTCAATACACAACATGGTTTCATATTATGCAAAGATGTTATGATAGAAAAATACATTTAAAATATCCAACATATAAAAATTGTGAAATATATAAACCTTGGCATAATTTTCAGAATTTTGGCAAGTGGTTTGATGAGAATTATTATCAAATTGATGGAGAAAATATGCATATTGATAAAGATATTTTAGTAAAAGAAAACAAAATATATTCTCCAGAATGTTGCATAATAGTTCCTCAAAATATTAATTTGTTATTTATAAAAAATAATGCCGTCAGAGGCGAATTACCAATTGGGGTTTCGTGGAGTGAAAATTTAGGAAAATTTAAGGCCACTTTAAGTAAAAATAATAAACGTATTTATTTAGGTTATTTTAATACATCAAAAGAAGCTTTTGAAAAATACAAAACAGAGAAAGAAAAATACATCAAAGAAGTAGCAGATTTATACAAAGACAAAATCCCACAGAGGCTTTATGATTCTATGTATAGATATGAAGTTGAAATAACTGATTAATTTAAAGTTGAGATAAATCTACCTCAACTTTTTTATATGAAAATTAAAGGAGGTGAATAATTCAATATGTATAGACCGCCGATCGCGGGACTAATTGCTGGCCTCAAGTACACATACGAAGTTATTTTATGTAGGCCAGACCGCACTGAGCTTATGTATATTCAATATTCAGATTTAAGTATTACACCAACATTTAACGAATTTAATACTTTAAACATAACAATCAATAGATTAGTTGGTGATTATACAGGAAAAACGAGAGTTAATCCATGTTGGGATATTATTCGCCATGACTTCCTTATTCACTTAAGGATTAAAGAGGGTGATGATGTAATATATCGCGAATATTTTGTGATCGAAAATCCACAATTGAATGGTAGCGATATTGATACTTATACATTAACCTGCTCAAGCTATCAAAAAAACGACTTTAACAATAAAATACTCTCTGGTGTTGATGGCTTAATTAGAAAATTATACGATCCTACAGGTGCAGTTGATTCTAACAATATAGAATATGGCATAGTCAACTATATTTTGAGATATAAATTGTACAACACTTGGAGTGTTGATTATGTTGATCCTGAATTATTAGCTTTAGAACGTGTTCTAACTTTTAATGGTCAAACTCTTACATCAGTATTTGAATCACTCGCAGAGAGCTGTAGATGTGTTTTCCGATTCAACAATGTAGATAAGAAAATTTCAATTTATAAAGCCAGAGTAGGAATGCTTGGCGAAAATAGAGGATTGATACTTGCACCACAAAATTATATTAAAAACATTTCATATGCATTGGATACAGATGGAATTAAAACGCGTTTATTTACGACTGGGAAAGATAATGCCGTAATTACAAGATATAACCCAACGGGCCAGAGATATGTCGATAACTTTTCCTATTACCTAGATGCCGGATACTTTTCAACCTCTTTAACCACAGCACTTAAAGCATATAACGCACTAATCGAATCAAAGCGTGGGCTTTTTGAAAGTTATTTAGAAGTATTAGATAGAGATCCAACAAATGCGACTTATTTAGCCCTAGTTGCGCAACTTCGTGATGATTTGTTATGGGAGAAAAATTTCACACGAGCACAAATTGTAGAATTAACTCCATTCATCAAGGAAGAAGTTTTATCTATTAGTCAAATATCAGATTCAAAACAATTGTATGAATATACGGTTGCACACTTAGCAACAATTTGTTTCACTCCTATTCAAATTAATATAGAAGCAATTGACGGATTCGCTCTCGAAGATTATCAACAAGACTGGCTCAAGCTAACAAACATTGGTGATTTTTGCAATATTTATTATGAGGAATTTGATTTATTATTTAAAGAAATTCGACTAATCTCATATACTCACAATCCCGTTACTCATAGCTTAAGTTTAGTATTTTCAAACATAGATGAACTTACTACAATGAAATACAATGATTTCAAATTTACCTCTGCCACTGCTGAAAATTTACTTTCTAG
>Ga0153937_1000146_pt1 | contig 25447 bp, 25 predicted proteins | sample TSNY021MetaG_FD_104680 | JGI IMG/M metagenome (GOLD analysis project Ga0153937, IMG submission 104680) | Attine ant fungus gardens microbial communities from New York, USA - TSNY021 MetaG | ecosystem: Host-associated > Fungi > Mycelium > Unclassified | place: USA: New York, Robert Murphy County... | reverse complement strand
TGCGGAGATATTCGTAGGAGATACCGAGGGCAACAACGAGGAAGAAGGAAAAGAAGAATGCAGTGTTAGAGGTGATGTGCCAGCTCCGGAAGACGATACAAGTGTCGATGATGTTGGTGTTCCTATGATTATACTTTCCGTCAGATATAGGTGGTTGAACATGGATGATTGGGGGTTACCAGAGCATATCCATTGTGCATTGGTGCATTGGCATGCTGGGCATGTCGTGTCCTCCATGACTGCCGTGCTCGACCATGTGCACGATGAGGAATGTACTATTGCTTGGTTTGATTCGAAATCAATTAACAAATACAGCAGAAATTAGGTCGCAAAAAACTTGTATATAGTACATGTTATTCTAACAATGATATCATTCATCCAGGTTCCAATTGTTTTCTTTCACAAGTCGCTCGCGTTCGAGTAGAAATTTACCTTGAGAGATTATCCGTATGGGAGGGGAGACAGTAAGTTGGCATACCTTGTTTGTAATTCTGAGAAGAGTCGGCTGCTTTGTGGTAGTACCACCCCAGCCTTTCATTGCATCCCATGCAAAAGACATCGGCTACAGTATGTACTCCAGTCCTGAGAACGAGTGGATGAATGAATCTCGATAGCAAAAAAGCGAATTTTGTATTACAGTAGGGTCCTTTCTTCGCGTTGACCGAATTTAACATTCGTAGCAGAGTGCATCAGGCTAAAAGGGTATCGATGAGAGCTCGTTTTGCTGAAGAAACGCACACACACAAGCCACGACCGTCTCGTCCTGTGAAAGCCTTGCTTACCACTTCGTCTTGCAGAGCCTGGAATGGTCTGAGAAAAAAGGTCGATATCAATGTACCGCATGCCCTACAATGACTGCTGAACATTTGGAACAGATGAACATCGGCTGATCGTCGTAAGCTAGAGCCACTTGGGATTTTGTATCAGAGCTGGGAGAATGTGTGTTGTGTGCCATGGAGGATGATAAGTGGGAGACCAAAGAACGATGTTGGGGTTAGGGTCATATTGGCTTTGACATGCAATGTGATGATCCTCCTCACCAAGTGATTCTGGCCATCCAACGCGCGTTTGAGGTTCTTCCAGCTGGGTCCTCTGGCATGCTACCTCATGAGTTCGATTCCGTCAAAACACTCAATGACTTATTTCCTAATGGTGAATTACTTTTTCTACTATAACTTGTCTTGGGCTTAAGGGCAAATTGAATTCTAGAGGCTTCCATGGCACATATCGAGTCTGTGAACCAGAAGCTAAATGAGAGGCAAGAAAAACTACGGGAAGAGATAAACAAACTTGAGGATGAACTGAAGAAGAACCAAGATCCTGAGAGAATGTCCCTCATCCAGGAGATGATCTCTGTGAGTCCAGCACGAAATCTTCTTTGTCGTTGTCCACTCAATGCCCCCGATTAAGGATCTTTTTGGTCAAATGTCCCGTATACGAGAAAAGGCCACAGAATCGGAGGCTGTAGTTCGCAACATAACCAAAGACATTCAGGTTCTTGACCTTGCGAAGAAGAACTTGATTACAAGTATGACGGTGTTGCGCCGGTTACAGATGTTGGGTCCGTCGTAGCCTTTTTTGTCCGCCCATCCTTTTTGACCCGCTGTTCTTAGTCAATGCTACGACGCAGCTGGAAGACCAAATCAAAGAGAAAAAGTATAAGGAAGCTTCCGAGTCTCTGGCGGTGCGGATGACATATCATTCGTAGATTGCTCGTACACTGAAATAGGGATCCTAGACTGTCAAAGAAATATCTGTCACATTCAAGGAATATACATCCGTACAACGGATTTCGCGTATCTTGAAGCGCATACAAGAAATACAAGGTGATCTCCGGACCCAATTGGATGCCGACTTTGATGCGTTGTGAGTTTAATATCCTTGATATGATGTATATATATGGGGTTCATGAGGGGATATAAGCTTTCTTCAGGACACTGCAAAGCAGGTAATGCCTGCATCCATAACTCAGGCGTGCCTTGTTGTGGACGTTTTAGGCATAGATTTTCGGTCACACCTGATAGATCGCTACGTCGCGCTCGAGCTCAAAGAGTACCGTCGGATATTCAGGACGAACGATGAAGCCGGCCAGCTGGATAACATCTCAAGGAGATTCGCATGGTTTCGGCGACTGATAAGTAATCATGAACTGGAGCAGGGGCATGTTTTTCCATCGCAATGGAAGGTTGGGTGGTTCCTTTTGGGCAAGTTTGCCGAAATTACTCGGTGAGTGTTATTCTCTGTTGTAGGGCCAGCAGGATTGTTGAACGTTGGCCAGAGATGATATTGCGACTCTTCTCTCGAAATCTGCGCAGAGTCTGACGGTCAAATCGTTGCTGGATGACCTTCAGCAAGCAGTCGAGTTTGAATCATCTACGGCGAAAAAATGGGCCACTCCTGCAAGTCGATCTTTTGCTTTGTTTTTTCCTTCAATGCTCATGTCGAGAACTATAGTTTGCCGAAATCCTTAGATTTACGAGTGCCTCGAATCAGCCACAAAAAGCCATCTCTACTGCCTTTGAGCCGTATCTTGGCATTTTCGTCGAGGCTCAAGACAGGTGGGTGATATTCTTGTCAAGTTGTTTACTTATTCGTGACACGCATGAAGGGCCCTGGCAGAAATGCTTGCACCTCATAGAAAGAAGGGAAAGCCTCCGCTGCGGACGTCCCTTGACGCAACAAGCACCTCATCTGGTGACCTGGAAAAGGACGAACAAACCATGGTCGTTCTACCTTCATCTACCGAGTTGTTTTATTTCTATGGGCAGAATCTAGATCAGTGTGCAAAGCTGTCTACAGGCCAGCCGTTGTTTGACCTTTGCGGTCTCCACAAGAAATGGTTGCGTATCTATGCAGGTTGGTTGGTCTCCCACGACAGATATTGCCTCTTGTAACTCAGTACCGACTAGAGGAGGTTCTGTCCCTGAGTGGGCCTAAACAACGGTAAGTGATATCTCAATCCAAGTTCTCATGAAGAAGAGAAGACTGACTGTTGTTGTCCAGTCCAGCTGCCCGGAAGTCAACTGAATCGCGATATGATGTCCAGGAGATCAAACAAGCTTGTATGGTCATTAACACTGCAGATTACTGCCAGACGACATCTTCAGAGGTACGCCCATTTCGAGACTTGGTCTTCTGTGTGTGTAAAACGCGGTCCTAGTTGGAGGAGAAAATTAAAGAAAAAATCAACCCCGATTTCAAGGATAAAGTAACGCTGCAAAATGAAAGGGATCTTTTTGTCAGGTATCTCTTTCCTTGTCATGTAGTTGTGATTTTAATCACCGTCTCTCTCTCTCTTGCAGTGCTGTCTCAGGGGCTATCACCGTACTCCTTCGTGAAGTAGAGAACGCCATAGATGCGTACTTTGTGACGATGTCGCGGGCGAATTGGTCAAGTCTTAACCAAGTCAGTGGGCAGTCTCCGTATGTAGGGGATCTAGTCAAGACCACAGAGCAAGTTGTGGAGGTTATTAAGCCTTTGATGGAACAAAAGAAGTATCTACGCAATTTCTTAGACAAAACTTGTAGGTATGTCGTAAAACCTCTAAACACGTTCGATTTGGGAATGTAACTGAGAATTTGTGTTTCTCTAGCTTACTCTTGATCAAGTTTACCAATGCTCTTGTTAGGAGCCGACCGTTAAAGGAAATTGGAGCGGAACAGGTGCGCTGTGAATTCGAAGAATGATGTGATTCAGGGGGATTGACTTGATGCTTGTCTAGTTGTTGATAGACTTGCAGGTTGTCAAGGGCTATCTTAGCAAGATGCCTGGAGAAAGCCTAATGACAAATGTGTCCGTCTTGACGGCTCTTCTTCCTTCTTATTGCTAATATATTGCATCCGAACAAATGACAGGTATGCTAAAGCCCTTACGAAGGCGACCTCGCGATTAGAATCCCTCCTCAAAGTCATAGTAACGCCACTAGTATGTTTTCCATCACATTTTCCTGTGAACGGATGTTGATGTTGATGTTGATGGTAGGATCCGAAAGAGAATTTCATACTCAATTATACGATTCTCATTGGTGATGCTTCGTTGATTAATTTCCAAAAGGTAGGGATGGGTCTAAGCTGTTGTTCATTTCCAGGGACCTGGAAGATTTTTGTAGATTCTTGATTTGAAAGGAACCCCTCGAGCGATGGATCAAGAGCTTGAAGACAGTTTCTTGATGATCACAAGTACTAAGACGGATTTGGATAGCACGTCTTTCTTGTCTTCGCTGGATATGGATCCTCAACTCACAGGTTACGCATTTGGTGGTGGTGGTGGTGGTGGCGGTGGAGGTCTTGTGAGTCCGGCAGCAAGTCGAATGGTTTCCCCTCTTGGCTCGGGGACAGCTATAGAAGGATATTTCCACAGTCTTAGCACTTCTTCGACGCAGGGCTCAAGTGGAGCTGTGACGGGCACGAGTACACCAGATGGTTCTGGTTCTGGTAGAGGTAGTGCGATGGGTGAGACGAAACGAGAAGTGTTTTCTGATTTTAGGAGATTTGTTAGTTTTGGATTGAGAAAGGATACTACATAGTTGTATTTTACCGATGGTGTCGATCGAGAAACCTATCTTTATCGAAGGTGACTAGCGTAAAGCTTTGTACATACATTTGTTTTTATCAGGAGACGAGTATAGGATAAAACTCCTATACTAACAACAAGAAGAAAAAAACCGAGGTTAATAATACAACAATCCTATACGTGAGCATCCATCACTTAACCTATTTACCGCCACCACCAAATATCTTCTGAACGATCGAACTTCCACCCGAACCTTGCTGTGACGGTGACTGAGCCTGTTCCTGCTGAGGATAAAACCTCTGAGGCGTCAAAGGCATCGAAGGTAAAGGCGGATGTGAATGCTGATGACGATGGCGATGACGGGGTCGAACAGAATAATGACGCGCATACTGCAATCGTCCCGGTTCAAGATCGACATCCGAATCGACACCCACACTCGTTCGAAAATGCACTTCGGAAATGGACTGTGGGAAACTATCGGTCGGGGAGCTGAATGACATCCCTTCGTGGGTATTACTTTGCTGAGGAGAAATTTCATGGTGGTCTTGAGAGTCGTTAGCGTTGTCGTTGAGATCATGCGTCGTTTCACTTATTCTGGTCGTTGGCTCGTGAAGTCGTTGGTCATGATGGCCTCGTCGAGAAGTGGGAGGAACGAAAACGGGTATACTGGTAGTAGCCGATATCAACGAGGGCGAGGGTTCAACACCAGTAAACCCTTCAGGCATATACTGCGACGGAGGAATCGCAAGTGGAAACGGGAAAATGTGACGATTTGATGGGGGATCAGACGTCCCAGCATCAGGGGCAGGAACGACAGGGGAAAACTGCGCCCGCAGACTTCCATAACCAGAGTGGGATGAAGAAGATTCGGATCGAATATGAGGTGAAATTGTGTCATTCCATTCCGACTTGGGCGCACCACGACGCCCCGGGAGATGCATGGACCAGATACGATCGGATTCAAGCTCGATGTCGGTGGAGAGTTCCATCTTAGTAGATTGTTGTTGAGAAGGGGGCGAGGAAGACTGAGAACTTAGGTCAAGGAAAGAGGCAGTAGCGACGTGGTCGGAAGATCGACTCGAACCTTGGACTGAGGTTGGTGACACCGCATCAGGAGGTAGCGATTGACCGCTAGGAAGCGACAACGTGAACCTTGCCTCTCCCGAACTCGGGTTCAAATCAGTAGGATCATCCTCAAAACGCACTCTCGAGGCCGTGGATAATCTTTTCGGGGTGCCTTGGCCAGGTTCGCCGTCAGATCCAATACCAGGACCACGTCCTTCGACAAGAATTCCACGTGTGGTCAGACTGGCAGCTAGAGCGGCCGCTTCGGCGAAGGATTGGACGCCCCTTGGAAACCCGAGACCTGGGACATTGCTTGATGATGAACGGGGTTTGAACCTTCTTTCGGTGTTATTGTTAGAAGGAGGTGAAGGAGTGATAGTATCAGGATCCTGATTGGAGCTAGGTTTGAAGGGTAACAACTCGGGGGCAGTCAAGTACGACGAAGGGGACTCTGTGAGCCGGAGCGGAGAGAGCTGAGGTTGCGAAGGGGCTGGGGTCGGCTGGGATGTAGGAATAGGTGGAAGGGCGCGGATGGGAGAGCCAGTGGTAGCTGTTGGGACTTGCGACGAAAAACGCAGAGCGACACTGCCACTCGCTTCTTGTTCACCCGGTGGTTGTGGAAGCTCTCTCTTTTTTATCTCCTCTCCCCTCTCTTCCTTTTTCCTTTCCGGTCCTGTGTCCTTTTGTCTACGGTTTCCCTTGCCCGAAATCTTGGATCTACTGATCCTCGGGCTTAATCCACGAAGAGCAACATGCGCTGAGATGGGAGCACCAATACTGGATAAGGCTCCGCCAATTCCCAGTATATGAATTCCGGATATTCTGGCTCGATCTAGTAGAATCGACTGGTCGGAAAGAAACATAGGAGGCGAGTCCGACAGTCGAGTGATAGCCCTGGGAGCAGTTTGTAGCTGCAAAGACGCATTTGAGCCTGAGCCTGAGTTGTGAGAAACGGAGGCAGCATAGGAAGGAGGATGTCCGTATACAGCTGTATTGGAGACATACGACAACGATGTTAGTCCTGATAGTGACTCTGCATCATGTGACTGGTCATGTGAACCGGAGGAGCCACGGAGCCGTCCTTTGCCCTTGCCGTTACCGGTAGATTTGTTGCTGCCAATCCGGCCCAAGGAATGGCTCACACGCACTCCAAGCCCAGAACTATCATCCTCACGTTCATCTCCATCATCTGACACCGGTGATTTCTCATCTGAATGCGCAAAGTTCAGTCCCAGGGCAGTCAAACCAGAGAGCGTGCTAAGGCCCTTTTTCCAGCGGGCAAACCCACTGTTGGAACTCTTTGAGCTGTCACGACGACCCCCACAGACACCTGTGTTGCTGATCCCGTCGGGGGACATGTTGTCCTCGTTGATTTCGACAGGTTCAATACTATCGTGTCCAATGTCCAGGATCACACCTGTGAATGGCTGTTCTTTTGCTGAGTCAACTTGATCCTTTTCTTGACCATCGACACCATCGCTGTGAGCTCGGAAGCTGTGTTTCCTTGGAAAGAGCCGATTGAGACTGACATGGCCTCTGCGCTGGTTTTGATACCTTGCACGACGTCGTCTGCGTCTCCGCTTGGAAATATAAAAAAGGGCAGCGATGATAACAAGAAATGCGGCCAGGCTCGACAAGACGAGAGCAGCAATAGTTCCTCGTTTGAGCAAGGGAGTGTTGGAGTTTCCAGGAGGAGGAGAGGGAGCACGGGCTCTCAGTAGCATATCGGTGAAATGAGCATGTGTAAGAGAAGGATGCCATAGTTTATATCGGGGATGACATACGTGAGATCACCGAAGGATAAGCAGTTTCACTGCTGATATTTCTCAATGAGTTTGGGTGGGAGACAAATGATTTCCAGCTAAATATAGCCTATCACACTACTTTCGAGGTAAATGTAATGAAAGTGGGGCTCGTACAACTCATGGGCGTGGTTTTCCCATGGCAAAAATCTCCGATATGACCGGAAATCAATACAATATCACTCTGGATGCTGCTGTCCGCTCTAAAAAAATGCTGCTCTTGCTCTAGCGTTTACACATCCCGCAGGACGTTCAAACTTGAAAGACTGGCGTAGATCTCTGACATAAGACATCATCGTCATCAGCCTATCATCTTGCTGACTACACGCCATGTGCATAATAAAATCAGCTAGGGTGTAACTAGCAGTTTTGATGTTTCAAAACACCTATGTCGGACACTCATTCAAGCCGAGGTTTGAGGATAGTGCTGAATGTTGCGAAAGTGAGGATGTTCCCTGGATGCGTCTCTCATCGTCTTAGGCACGGGATGGGCTCAGGGACTAGCGGGGTGTCGTGTTTGACGCAATATTTGGTGATTTTCAGTGAATTGACGCTGGGGAGGTGTGCATGGATGTCTATGACACTGTAAAAGATACGCTGAAGGTCTAATTATATACCCACATCATATTTTTGACATAGTGTCTTCATCTTACTGATGAGACTATTTCAACCTGAATGGAACGTTAAATAAATGAGATATCTTTTATCGATCTAGCACGCAAGTACAAATCAAGACTTCAAAGGCAGCCTATCGGAGGTGAGAATCTTCCGCCTATTTTTCTTGAGGTCGTTTTATCCCCATGAGGTGTTTATATACCTCTCAATACTACGCGATTAGCCGTAGAAGAAGTCCCAAGGTTGCCAGAAGGCAGAGTCGATATGCAATAAGCTCGAGAAGCACTTGAGGTATTTTGACGAGGCCCTTGGGTGCTGGTAATGCGGATATGTCAGTTGTTGTGACCCGATCAAATGCCATCCAGATTGCAAAATGGCTAGAGTTAGACAGGGATCTGCTCAATGATAGATAATCATCGTTATGCAGGGGGGTGGACTGGGTGTTGCATCGGACTTTGGACTAGGCCGGTGACAAACAAGAAAACAAACAACGCGTCGGTTTTCTTTTTTAGGCGGCGGACATCACGTTGCTAACTCTCTCTCTCTGTTGGCGCATTGGACTGTTAATCATTGAATCTGACTGTCTCGCGTCTAATGTCTTACGGAAGCTGAACTAGGAGTATGTCGGTGCTTACCTGTGAAGCCTGAGCGTTCCCAACTCGGCTCTAATCTTGTTCTCGAGGACACTATCATATTTCAAGTTTCAAGTGCGGTGGCATGAGGTTCCTCGCATAAAGCTTTTCTCCGAGGCCTGCTATCGTTTCAACTAGCACACTACAATTGCAATTGCACAAGATCTATGTGGGGTATCAAACGATAGGAATGAGAAAAGACCTCATGAACTACCTCAGATTTGTGTTCGATCCCGACCCCGTCTTGGGATAAGAAAGGCTGGAATTCGATATCGGTCATCAATAGCAGTAGAAAGATTTTCCTCTCTCTCTCTCTCGGCATTGTCAGTCGTTTGGTTTGTATGATGGAGGGAAACATGTTTGTGGATGGAGGGCGTTCAATCAAATCTTTTTTCAGCTTTCATAGTGTCTTTTAGACGCTGACTGCCACTCGGGATATGATCCGGGCTGGATGTTGACAAAATGTGAAACGTACCCTTGTTTTTTCTCAGTCATGAATGGGTAGGTCAGTCTAATTAGTTTCATTTCCCACATGTGATCGGTGCCCTGATGAGATGCCCTTCTGGGAGAGGTTTAAGAAGACACAGACTGGTATGCATCCTTTCCATTCAGGCTGCTCTGTAGTACGAGAGGAATACAGTTAGGTAAGTCATGCGATGCTTATCGACACCGCTCTTCGCCAGTTGTATGGCAAAGATAATAGCTCAGTCCCCGATCTACACTGCTGTTCAAAACAGTGCACCTTGCTAATTTTGGAATGAAGGTATCTTCGTGCGGAATAGAGGCCGGTGTGGTTGTCTACAGTAAACCTCGAAGTTGATTTCATTTCTTCCCCAGTTTTCAGCTGTCTCCCGCAGGCAGTTGGAGTTATTGCAATGAACGGTCGTGTACATCTTGGAAGGAATCAGCATGTGGAGGAGAGGGATTCTTATGATGGAGGCAGGGGTCTTCTCCGCTTCGACTCTCAGGATCGCAATTATGCGGCCGCCGGCATTCTAGGGTACAATGTGCACTTTCCACCCTCCCTCTCCCTTTAAGGCTTGCTGAAACCTCAATCGGTGGTTGTATAAGACTACACGTGGCTAGTTATTCTCGGATGTCCTGTCCAGCTGACCTACAGCTTGGCTTGTGTCTGTTTCCAGATCCTTCTACGACATATCGTATCTGTACTCGACAACATTAGCATTCTAGCACTGAGGGATAGTAGCAATCAACATATATATATAATCGATGAAGTTGAATCTTAATATGTTTTCCAATGACGGCTCCCAGAAAAATTTGCATTTGATCCTGCCCCTTGAAGCTTACCAATGACAGATACTGTCTGTTTTGTAACAAGTCGTTTTGTGTGTGTGGACTGCTGATGTAGTTGCCCCCACTCGACCAACAGCGGAAAAAGATCTTCTAATGGCCAGTCAAGGTGAAACGATGGTGATCTCAGTCGTATAGTCCCCAGTAGGGTCTCATCAGATTTCATGGAGGTGATATGATCATTTCGATTAAATAGTACAGGTGTAGATTACTTCACTGAATTAAACTCGTAAATTTTCTATCTTACAATAGTCATCTTCAATCTGAAGTTCGATTGTTTTTTTTTAAAAATGTGCGCAGTCGAGTTTGAGACAGCAAGATGATGGTTGTCTTCATGGTACCAAAAGGTTAGGTAATTCTACAGTATAATAACAGGATGTTGCAGATATAATAAGCCAGCACCTGATACAATGAAGAAAACAATAGAACCTCATACAAAAACATGACGTCACGTCAAGTGAGCCAGTCCCATTCAACATTTTTGTTGCATGGCATTGGGTAGATGTCTTGGACTCACTGGCATTCAGCTCATTGCTATATATACCCACATCTCTGCGATAACCTATAAATTTTAATCACGGACATCAGGACAGCTAGACATCAATTTGATGGACATCAAATGACAAATCGACTCATTCGATTCTTTCTTAGACGCTACGTCACTCTTTCTATGGCAGCACCCACATCAGTCACCTCTGCTTTTCCTGTCAGCTCTCACAGTAAGGGAGCAGCGCCCACCGAAGGGTCTTCACCTCAGGTATATAAGAAGCGCCGTATACCCAATGCTTGTGATATTTGCAGGAGAAAAAAGAGTCAGTATTGTCAGAGTCTGAAATGTGTCTCTATCTGAGACTAGCTCTAGTTCGTTGCAACAGTGGAGAGATGCCAAACAATCGGTGTAGTTACTGCATACAAAATGAACTTGAATGCACGCACCAAGAAGTCAGAAAAGTGAGCTGAATTAGGTTTGATAGCGAGTTTCGTGTTGTTATCATTATGACTGGTGGATAGATGTTAGGGACTGCGAAAAGGTTCGTCCTTTGTCGCTTTGGACTTGACGAGACGAACGACCTGATGATGACTTGAAACAGTTATGTAGAGAGTCTAGAGGCACGGCTGGAAAAATTGGATAAATTGCTAACAAAAGTATGCTTTACCTTGACACTTCTTCCCGCCAAATACTCATCAACTGATACATCCAGTTGCTCCCTGGTATCGATCTCAGCCAGGAAGTCGATCAACTTCTTGAAGAAGTCAATGATCAGGACCTTGTGGCACAACAAGATGAAGACCAAAATCAAAAAGTCATGGTCGGAAAACTGGCCAAACTCGATCTCAACCCAACGCAGAATCGGTTCTTCGGAAAGTCGAGGTAAAAAAAACATGCAGCCATTTCAAACATTTGTTACATCTTCTCCTGACATGACGTTTCAGTGGATATCATCTCATTCAGACTGCGTTGGAGTTGAAAAGCCAATATAAAGGAGATATTACTACTCCCGTTGAATTGGTGCGACGTAGACCCGAGTTTTGGGATGTCCCACCTGTGAGTATGTTCGTGATTCATCGTCTTAAGGCGCATGCTCACATTCCTAACGAGTGGGCTTCAGGGAACCTGGAAATGACAGCTCCATCATACACATTTCCTCCCCTCGACTTCCTCGAGTCTCTTGTCGAACATTACTTTACACAAATCAATCCTTTCCTTCCTCTTCTCCACCGCCCGACATTCCAACGAGGTATTGATGAGAATCTTTACCTCACCGACCAATATTTTGGTGCTGTCGTTTTATTGGTCTGTGCATTAGGTTCAAGGTATAGCGAGGATTCAAGGGTGTTCGTGGAGGGAAGTGATTCAGTACGATCGGCGGGGTGGAAGTGGTTTGACCAGGTTAGGATATTGAGAGCGTCATTCTTCAGGCAGACGTCATTGCATGAGTTACAGGCTTATGCTGTACGTTATTCTACGTGGATTCTCCGGTTCATCGCTCAAAGATTCTTTTTCGCACTAGCTCTCTATTCTCTTCTCGCAGTCGACAGAGATGCCACAAGGATGTTGGAGTCAAGTAGGAATGGCACTTCGACTTGCTCAGGAAGTCGGCGCTCACCGAAGACGACCTCAAAGTAATTCTATCCCCACAGCTGAGGAAGAACTATGGAAGCGGGCATTTTGGTAAGGTTGGGTAATCGCTATGGGGACCAATAAATAAAGTTCCGTCGTCTATCATAGGGTTCTTATGAGTATAGATCGTCTGGCAAGCACAGCTTCTGGACGGCCGTGCGGACTTCAGGACGAGGAGTATGTATTCTGTAAGAGTGATATCTAAACGGTCTACTGACCTATCGGGCTAGTTTTGATTTAGATCTCCCCATTGATTGTGATGACGAGTATTGGGAAGAATCAGATCCAGACAAGCGGTTCAAGCAGCCAGAGGGCAAACCATCTTCGATGACATTTTTCAATTGCTATCTCAGCCTCAGATATCCTTGCGTATGCCATGCGCGCGATCGTACGTTGTTGTTTACTCTGCATTGAGGGAAAGTGTATGATAATTTTTTGTCTGCAGTATGCTGCCAAACGACCGAATAATAAGTTTGGAAGGGTCATTCAACGATCGGAGCAGCAGATTATCGTCGAGCTGGATTCGGCGATGAATAATTGGATGGATTCAGTTCCTCTACATTGTATGTGATTCCATTTACTTTTTTTGGCGCAGCGAACCGATAATTTGGCAGTACGTTGGAATCCGTTGTGCGAGGATAAGCTTTTCCTGAAGCAATCTGCAGCACTATTTTCGACCTATTATTATTTACAGATATTCATTCATCGACCGTTTATTCCTTCCCCCCGGAATAGCATCTCTGTCACGTTTCCTTCGTTGGCTATATGCACGGATGCTGCTCGTTCATGTTGTCGTGTACTCGAGTCGTATAGTCGTGTCAGTCACCTACCTTTACCGTATTTTCAGGTGCGTTTTGACTTGTTGGACTGTTTTATTTTCATTGATACTACGCGAGTGAAGTCTACTGTATTTTTAGTAGCTGTTATTTTATTGCTGAATATATGGAGTGGAAAACGAACCGGGTTTGCACCGCACCCAAAGAAAGAGGTGGAAGACGTACAGAGATGTATTAATATCTTGAAGTCCTGTGAGACGAGGTGAGTGATTGGTGTCAGCAACTACTGATTTCGTACTGAAGTATTTTAGATGGAGCCAGGCAGGGAGATTCGTGTGAGTCGTGTTTCGCGTTTCTGATATACCCAGCTGAGGAAGTATTAGTGATATAATAACCGAGCTTGCGAACGTTGGTGATGTGGCTATTGAGGATCATCTACCAATATCACCACCAGGTCCTCCTAAATCGAGACAGGAAGGGACAATTTCAAATGGGCTTGTATGCTCGACACTCTTGCCTGCTGGCTATCCCAGCAATGCAACGGTCGCGCCGGGTTCAGGTGTATCCCCTCCTGTTGCTACTGCCTTTGTCCAACCCCCCTCGATGTCCTCGTCTACTACTCCAACACCACCCAATTATTCACTTCCGGTGTACAGTACCGATCTTGGACGTTTACCAGTATATGGGCAGTTCAATATCATGGATACAATCGCGGTACCTCAACAAAAGATAGAGGGACAAAATCAGACAACTGCTTCTGAAGGTTCAGGAAATTATTGGAATCATCAACAGGTTTTTCAGCCGACACCAACACTACCGCCGACGCCACATTGCGATATGCCAATGGTACAGTCTGACGACGACGACGATTATGATCGTGATCATGATCGTGGTCAAGATTCATGGTTTCCAGGGATGATGGGGGGTGTGCATGGATCCCAAGTGATGCCTTTGTCGTTCGAGGCGCAATGGAAAAACAATGGTAATGATATTGATACTCCGACGCCTCTACTTAAGCAACCATCATTGCCAGATAATAATCATGATGACAATATAATGGCTGTGTGGACAAACGCACCGACCAGCTTCCAGTATGTGTTTCTTAGTGGTAATGATTTGAGACTGAATTTTTTTGAGTAGATTGGACGAATGGAGGTCATATATCTAGTGTTAATGAGATGACTCATAGACCTGGGGATGGCTGTGCCTGACTCCCAGTTTACTGAATGCAAAGAATGCAAATATAACCTTAGATATTTGAGATTCAAATTTTGATACACTATTTACAAATTCTGAAAGATCCAACCCAGCTATCTACTCAATCCAAACCACCAAACCACATCAAATCACCCAAAGCAGTCGACCCAACAAACAAAAATCAGAACACCAGTACACAGACAACACACACACAAAACCCAAGGAACAAAATACAAGAAACACAAGAGCCCGCTGCTCAATACCCACAAATAGGGGAGCAAGGTACGGTCAAGGTTCAAGTACATTCCAAGAGTATGTGAGGTGGTTGGTGATTGGGTTCGTCTGTCCGTTCGCCAGTAGCCAATGTCAGGATCAAAGCTCGAGGAGGCGTCAAGGGAGGAAAGGCGCGAAGGAACGTGAAGAGAAACGTAAGCGGCGAGTAGAAAAAAAGGAGATTAATGGTCGAACGCAACATAAAAAAGCAAAGACATAGTGGTACAAGTCGAGAGCGAGATGTGATAAATAAATCGAGCGAAGCAAGTCCGAAACAAGAGGGGAGGTTTTTGGGATGAAAGCCAAACGCAACTAAACCACGTCAGGAGTTGTCGCTGACAAAGGGTCAACACCTTGGACATCATTCCATGAAAATAGATCAAGGCCCGAAGTTGCAAGAGCAGTAGAGGTATGCTGCTGCAACGAATCCAAGAGTCTCTGCATATCAAGTTCACTCGCCCAATCAACCGACGATGATTCATCGACATCAAAGTCCATCTCAGCCAAATTCCCTTCTGCCTTTTTCACCGTTACGATATCCAGCTCCTCTTTCACGACCTGATCGGGGGTCATGATTGTCTCAGGCGCAGAGGGAACTGGGATAAGGATTTCACGGAAAAGTTCTTCCATCGCGTTTTCGTCCTCATCAACCTGAAATTGCGAAGGCCGAGACGCCAAGGAGTCATCGAGGGCGAGCGCAAACGCCTGCGAGGCAGTACCACCCGCTGCAGGGCCATCACTAGGATGGACGCCACCCGTGCTGGGTGGCGAGTGGTATCTTGCTCTTGGCGCTCTTGCTGTATGCTCGAAAGAACAGGGGAGAGGGCAATGGCAGGAGTTGACAAGGGAGAAGGAGAGGTGGATGAAGTGGGAACAAATGTGGGTAGAGTCAAAGGGGTGGAAGGTGCTGAGGGGAGTGAGTCCAAGGAAGTATGGGAAGGGGCAGGGGAGGGAAGAGTGGCAGGGGGAGCACAGCCTATGGGAAAACCTTGGGCAGCCAAAGCTTTAACGAAAGCATCCCAGCCGCGCCCAAGGGTGCGAATATGCTCCTTGAGTTCTGCATTTTCAGTATCGGGAACTGGAGGAGGCTGTTGGCCTTGAGAGAGAAGGCTGAGGGAGATGCGGAGCTGGCGGTTTTCCTCTTCGAGTTCGTTGACCCTATGCTCAAGAAAGGCGAACTGGGCTTTTCTGCGGTCGCGCGAGTTCTGGGCGGCAATACGGTTGCGGTGAGCACGGGCCTCCTTACGCTCATCAGAAGACAAGTCTGAGCGAGGACGTTTACGAGAAGGACCAGGGTCAGATAAGGAGGAAGAGGAGGGAGAGGGAGAGGCCATTGGTAAGAAGAGAAAAGGAAGGCAGCTGACGTGGCATTATATCAAGGGAAGCATAACAGGGACAAGCAATATAGCACAGCCACATCTTGTATAGATCTATAGACACAGCCACCAAGTAAGTCAATATGGCAAGAGGATCACCAAATGAGGAGGGAGAGAGAGGGTAAAAGGGGAGGGCGTGGAGAAGCGCGGCAGGGATGCTTGCTGCCCTTGTCCCTGCGCTCGGGCCACCTCTCTGCGGCCTTGTCCTCCACATCGCATACACCCCTGGCCATCGCGTCTGCGCTGCACTCCTCTTGCTGGCTCTCACTGGTATGGCATTCGGCGTCGCAGGGCTCATAGACGCTGACAGAGCCGAGCTCATCGCCGAGACGGGCATCTATGCGCAGTGTAGGCTTATTTTTCTCTGCAGGCCACATGCTGACGCTCTGCAGTGAGCGCATCTGCCATCTTTTTTGCTCACCGGCATCGGGGCTGCTCACTGGTCCTCGGTAGCCTTGCTCTCTGCGGTGTGTCTCGCAGCGCTTTAAATTTCTGCGCATATATTCACAATTTTCTACCTCCCCAGGGACTGCACTCGGTGTTGCCGAGCCCTTTGTCCCTGCCATTCCCGCCGCCATTGCGCCTCTGTGTTTTCTGCTGCTGACCCTCGTCGCACTCGGGATTGTCAGATCTTGCATGGAGATGGTGCTCACGCTCCTCGCCACGCTGATTTCCAATACCCTCTTTCTCGTCGCTGCCCTCGTCCCCCAAGCCAAGGCTGTTGAGGCGATACAAACGGTCTGGGTGACTCTACCCATCTGTGCATTCATGCTCGCTTTCACGCGTAAGCACTCCGCTGTCCACACATGTCTCCCTGCCAGTCTCACAGCGGGTCATATCCAGGACACAGCCAAGTCACTCCTCAAAGCCCACGAATCTCCATCTCTGTGTCGATAGCTCGGCGACATGATCAACTGGATTTACCTTTTCGGAAGGTCACTTCCCTTTCTGGTCATCCTACACTTGGCACCACTGGGCTCGCAAGGTTCCGAAGATGGCTCGCCCCTTCGCAGCAGGACATGTCTATTTCTCTCAGCAATTTACATCATCCAGACCACACTCGCTTCCCCTCTACTTCCTCTTCTTTCTCATCTCCCCCTCAGCCTCCCCACATGGACGTCGATCTAGAGGATGGCAAGGCTTTCCATCATGTCCTAGACCTAAAGCCTCCTCCACAATTACCAAGTCCACCTGATACACCCAGAGCTGGGGTCCGCACAGAAACGCCTATCCCGCATACTCATTGCCTCCCTTCTCCTGCCAATAGCCCTGCTGTCGTCACTGACAATGACCAGGACGTCCGAATAGGTATGGTCACACCAGCAGAGAAGCCAAATCTCACTATCCGAGACATTTTTACTGAGGCAGAGCAATACGAAGTTGCATGTGAGACCGCCCAAGTTGTTGACACCCCTGTCTCCGAACCTGGACACGGCAGTCGTGAGTACTCTGACTCGGGAGATGACGATCCCATCCAGAAAAGTCCAGGAGCGTCCTATTCGATCCACACTCCCACACCCTCACCCATACCCATGCCTACACCTGTGCCAAGGTCTCCAGTGCTTTCCAGCCCTAGTTCGTGGGTATTCAACAACTTCAAACGGCCCATCAAATCCAGGTCAATGATGAGCTTGCCTTTATCTTTCGGTTCTGCGTCTGGATCTACCTCGCCTCCCACATTATCCTGGAAGGGAGCAGACAAGTTGAGGGAGAGATTCAAGAGACCCATAGCTGGTGCCTATGGACGTGCACTATCCCTCTCGCAATCACCCACTTCGCAGCCTTTTAGCAAGGAAGACACTTTAGACTCAGTTGAAGAGGAGGGGGATGAACAGGACAGCCAGAGGGCAACGGGCCAGCACCATAAGAGGAAGGGAAGTACTTGGAGTTCGTTCAGTCAAAAGTCCCCGACGTTCATGTTTATGTCGAGTGTTCCGATAATGGCAACAGCAACTAGTCCTAGTAGTGGATCGGAATGGGAATGGCACCCCTCCCTGTCGAAATCGAAATCTTCAATGTCTAACTTAAACCAAGGTCAAGCGCTGACTTCAAGTATTAGCAATAAAAAGAAACGAGAACAAATTACGACACCAGCCCCGGCATCGTCATCTGACCATCACCAACAGAGCGAGACTGCTGATTTCGTTGATTTGACAGATCCATTTGCGAGTCCTACGCCGGGTTTTGCGTTGCCCAAGTGGGTAGGAAATAACGGGAGCAGTGTTACGGCTGCAAGTGGCGCAAGCGGTAGTTTTAGAACATGTGGACTGGGGGTTGGCACAAACTGGAATGGGAGTGTATCAGATATTGGACATGGAGGACCGGCAAATCCGAGCTGGGGTCATGATAGCGACCAGGAAATTGATGTGAACGAGAAGGAATGTACAACTACGATAAGGAATACACCGAAGACTATCAAGTCACGGTCGAGTGCACAGTGGGGGAAGTTACCGCCTGTTCCACCACTTCCTTCCTCGAGTAATCTGGACAGGTCGAAGAAGAAACAAGAGAGGCTGGAGAAGATTCCGAGGACCGCATTGACGACAGAGGGAGTAAAGAGAACAAGGCCTAACAGACGAAGATCTGACTCGCCTATCAAGACACTATCAAGTGGTACAAATTTAATGAGAATCGTGGATGATGTTGAGGATGAGGATGAAGATAGGGAATCTGAAGCGGAGAAGGAAATATTAGAACGACCTGGATCGCCCATTCCACCTTCACCCTTGGGTTCACCTTCCTTGACGCTAACCACAGTAATGGAATTGGGAATTAGCAGAGTCACGAGGCCGACAGTGGTTATAGACAACAATGTTGATGTTTCGGGAAGCGGCCAGTTACAAAGGAAGAAAACAACAATAGGTTCGGACGCAAAGAACATTTTCAACAGCTCTAGTAGTAGGAAGAAGAAGAACAGCGGTATCAAGTCTAGACGAGGAAGAAACGGATCACCGCTGCCTATTCCATTTCGGAGGAACAAAAGTCTTCGACACGTCGCGAACAGTAATGTAGGAGGGACAAGAGCGATGGAGGAAAAGGAGGAAGGGGATATTGACGGATTGAATTTGGAGGAGATGTTGTTGGCTCAGAGGTTGTTGAAAATGTTGAATTCGGATGAAGGCGCTGTGTGATGTTACGAAAGTACGGGTGACACCTAATTCATGATTGTTTTTTTGGTAGTCGTAGATTCTCTTCGTTCTTGGTTGTGCGATACATGTTCTTGTCTTGATCACCTGTTTGGGGATTGACGTGGTGTTTAAACTTTTCTGATGGTCGATAGGAGTAGAGCAGAGGACGAAGGCCATGAGAGATCTCGATTAATTATAGGTTGCTCGGTGCCATAAATTTCATTAGCAGAAGTTTGAGCCAAGAACGAACATCAGTCGGTTTAGGAGGGACCTTCTTGAAACCAAAAAGTTGTTTAATTAAATTTTACGAGTCAAGAGGGATTTTCATTGTGTGACTTTTGAAGTGAAGTGAAGTGAAGTGAAGGAAAAAGAAGCAAAGTTGGAACGTGTCTGTCGGTGTTGTCAAGGTATGGTTGGTGTTGGCAGGCGAGCAGGCAGGCGCACAAACATGAGGTCGTTCCTGTTAGTTGGTTGGGGGGAATCCATGATTGTTGATGTGTGCGTGTGCATTTTTTTGTGTTGATTGTCACGTCATCCGATTGATTTTTACTCGCTGCTGCTGCTTTCTCTCTCTCTCTTTCTTTCTCGGATAATGGGGAAAAAACAGAATAAATCAAATGTGGCAACTACTACTTGCACTCCACCGAGCGTGAATATGATACAGAATCGGGATATTATGCAAAGAATGAATTTTTTATGGCAAGCGAGTGTTTATTTGGAGAGTTGTGGTTCTGGTTCTGGTTATGAGGATTCGATAAAGAGAAGGAAGGTTAATAGACGAAAAGGGGAAGCAGAAGGGCAAAGAGAAGAGGAAGAAAGACAAGTGGAAGAAGAAGAGAAGGAAGACGTTGTCAAGGGTAGGAGGAAGAAGAGGGGGGAAATGATGATTGGAAGTGATCTGGCAAAGGTCTATGTTCAGATGATGAAATGTATTGGGAAGAGAACAACGACCGGGATGTAAGTTTGTTTCATTTCCTCCTTTGATTTATTCTATGTTTCTTCAGGGACCCAGGTGTGAAGCGTACATTGTGTAAGGGATGCCATAATGTGCTCATACCAGGGATCACTGCACGTATCCGTGTGCGAAGTGAGTTTATCCCAATCGAATCGTTCTCGGTTTTTCCCTTTAGATTAATTGGCATGTTGACAGCGAGTTCGTCATTTGGTCATTGTATTTCGTATACTTGTCTGGACTGTTCAACAACCCGAAAGATACCTGCACCCCGGAATATAGAAATGGAACCCCCAATCACTGATGCGCCTACGTCGATAGTTGAAAATCGAGTTGGAAAAACTGTTGATGTTCATGTCCCAGCTCTAGAAGCGACGATCCCAAAACTCGAGGAACACGAGGTATGGCCGAAGGAGGAGAAGAAGGAAGAGAAGAAGGAAGAGAAGAAGGGAAGGAAGAAGAAGAAGAAGGTTGTTATTCGTCAGCAACCGTTGTTTGCGAGGAGAAGTCAGGGACATGTGGTATTCAGGGGCACGGAAGTGGTAGATGCGGAGGGAGTTTATTGTGCTTGAGGGGATGAGTACTTGTTCTCGTCCCGAATATGCTCCTGAGACGAAAAAAATGAACATTTAGGAGAACGAGAACTTGATCGCGAATTGCAGAAGCCCTGATGTTTGGTTCAAAAGCTGTCGCTTTTTCTGAGAAGTTTTGGAGAAATTTTTACCTTGCTCCGAGGAGCTATTTTCTCGTTGTATATACAGATTTATGATTACAATGTTTTCGGTAAGAAATTTCGGTTTCGGGCCATACATCACTCAACTTCTTACAAACAATAATTCCTTCCCTTCCTCTTTGGCGCCCTCTCTTATAGATGTTCAAAAATCTATACTCGTAATGCCCCCCATACATCTACCCTTACACATGTCGATATTCTTCTCCTCGCCCATGACCATCACCGGTTTCATTGCAGACGACACTATTAATTGGAACCCTGACCCACAATCTTCGAGCTCAGATCAATCGCCGCAACAAGGAATTGGAAATACAGGGACCGATGACCTGGAATCTGGTCCAACAGGGGCAGAGACAAGATTAAGAGGCAGAAGACGAAACCGGTCTGGAACGTCATTGATGATTTTCATGTTCGTGTTGATTGTGTTCCATGTTATTTTCATTGTGATTGCAATTTCGTTTTGGAAGATGTGGGATGTACCGTCTTACCCCGAGGTCGTACTCTAGCGTACGTTGTTGCTTTTTTTGTGTCATATCATCAAGCCATATCTTCTTCCTCTTCACCTCATCCAGTATATGTGTATGAAATAGAATTGGGCAACCTGGAATGCCTGGTTGAGAAAAAGCAATCCAATTTACCTGAATGTAAACATGTAGAGTAAGCCACTAATTGATTAACGCATGTAAACTACTCTCCTTGACTGCAACGCTTCAAGTCAAATTCCTGGTACTTGAATGAAGTCAGTAGGACACTGCTCAAAATAACTCAGGGACTTTTCTGACTCTGGCATACATCAAGCTTACAGTGTCAATATACATTAGCGCACAGCATTGACCGCTACTAATTTACTCGGTTTGATCAGTTGAAAGTTTGAGTTGAAATGAACGTTCCTCAAACGTCGAACGCAGGTCATTACAATATCATTTTTTTGATTCTTTGATCAAATTTCAAAGTCTATGGCCTAAAATCATATATAAATTCGAGTGCGCCACTTGTGGCGATGGTTAGTGGCTTCTAGATGTGGCAAGAGTAGACAGACCATCTCGCTGTCTGCTCTGCTTCACACTAGAATCCTCCGATGCTTTGCATTCGATCTTGAAACATCTGAAGAGTTCCTTGATTTCATTTGTATTGGAGCTATCTTTAAGCCGGTCAAGCAGCACATGGAAAGACTGAATTCACCAATAGTATTGTTTGGACAGCCCCAGTATTTATTGAATGCTTGTCTGTCAAAACTTGTGATTGTGTGATAGACAGAAATTATCATTTCTGATGTCGATTCAACGTGCAATTGGGTTGTCAATCCGGTGGTCTTCTTCAACCTGGTAGGCGGCGTGAACGGATCAAAAATGTAGGTACAAAATCAGACTTCCGACATAACACTGATCAGAATATCCTTTACAGTCGGTTGCGTCTCATAAGCGTCCATGCACACCTCCCCGGCGCCAGTTTCTTCTGAAAACGGATCACCAAATGTTGCTCCAAACACAGCACCCGCTAGAACTTCGTCCCTAGGGCCATCTCGAACTCTGAGACGATGAGAGACGCATCTAGGGAATATCCTCGCGATATGCACTTCCACTACGTCCAGCACTGTTCTGGAAGGCTCGCTTGACTCAATGTCTGATGTAGGTGTTTCGCGATGTCTAAACGAACTTCTAGAATGGTGCAATGAACCAGTAACATCAGTCGCCTCAGATTCATCGTCTTCAAGAACATTGTCTTGATCTTCCAATAAATCATCGGCTTCTTGGCTGCCACGAAGTAGTTCGGTACCAGTGGGATCAAAGCCCACGACTCTTGCAGCCCTGACCAATTTCTCAGCATTGTGCACACAGCGTGCAGTCAATAAAGTGCCATCAATCTGAGGGTGTTGCCTCGTGGCAGAAAAAAGATCTGCGAGATACAAGGAGAGAGAGGGTGAGAGGTGCGTCTTTGCACAGGCCTCACGGAAATTTTGGAGGAAACCCTGGGGGAGAGCAGGGATAGAAAGGGAAGACAGATGAGAATTGCTATGAGATTGGGAGGGCTCGGAATGTTGTTTATGGTGCGTTGGTGAAGGGGCAGAAGGATTTGATGATGGGACGGGTAGCCATAGATTTCGGATGTGGGGCTTGAGAAGGACATTGTAGCTCATGGCAAATTTATCGAGCTGTAACATATAATCGGAGCTAGCGATGGAATTAAATTGACAGGACCTACAAGAGCATGGTGAAGGTTTGGCCTTTCTCTGGGATCGATGAGACAAATGTAAACAAGAATGAAATCATCGGGAAGACAGGTACTGTGATCGCTGTCCAATTCGTGGGGGCCATCTTGAGGTCTAGAGTCGCCATGGAAGTCGTCGAGTGAGATGCGCTTTTCTGCCAAGACCTGGGCTAGTGCGCGCTGGGAAGAGAGAGAAGTGTTTTCAAGACCCGAAACCACGATAGCCCGGGGAAGCTGAAGAGAAGGAGAATTCCGCGTAGGTGGAGTATGAGAGTCGATATGGGGAGCAGTGGATGGGGTGCCCATGTCAGCGAAGACGACAGAATTTGTCCGAGGACGATGGGACCCGACTGGGTGTATTCTGCTCGATTCCGAGTCCTCGTCCTGTACGCCCGAGGCGGCAGGCGGCAGGAAAAGCGACCTAAGAAAGTAAGCCTGTTGGGACCATGAGCGAGATTTGTGGCGAATGTCTAGCTTGTGTGTCTGATATCCAAAGGCAGACGACAGAATCTGGCAAAAAATAAGGAGCAGATCTGGTAGAAAAGCGAAAGAATATACCCAGACAACAATACGGCGTACAAGGACAACATCTTCCTGATGAGTGCGGAGGATAAGATGAGCATCTTGCGCGACGAGGCAGGTGAGGAGAGCGTGGAGGAGAGCGGGGTCGAGTTGGGAGCGGACCGCAGGCGGAAGCCTGGCCAACATAAATATTTATTTTTTTGAGCTGTTCCATTTATTATGTTATGTATAGGCGAGAACCTTTCCACCACGTATCATGATGCCTGAAGCCACGATCTTCTTCTCGACTTGATCAGATTCGTTCATTTGAGTAATTACACAAGTTTTTAAAGAAAAAGGGGGTTTCATCTAATGACCCATAACACTCCGAGCGAGATAAGGCTCTTCGAGGTACTTGAGCTCTTCTGGGGTGAGAGTAATATTTACCGCTCCTGCGGGACCATTGATGTAGGTATCCTGGTCCATTTATCTCAAGGGATGCACGTACCGATGAGGTCGTTGAGATTCTTTACTGAACTTGTCCCAACAACTGGAGCCGCCGAGGCTGTCACAGGACACTATGCATCAGTAATCAATCCGATCCTCTGATTCATTTATACTTACGATCCTTTGTGAGCAACCAAGCAATGCTCACTTGGGCCATGGAAATCTTCCTCTTCTTTGCAACTTCTTCGATGCTTGGAAATGTGAGTTCACGATTATCAGAAAAATATGCTACTCTTACCGGCTCACGATCTCTCGTGTACCGCCTCCTTCAAGATACTTCTTAATGATCCAGTCCGTTTCTCCTCTTTGAGTCTGTTCCTCTAGAGGACGAGTGAGAAGCCCTTTAGCAATTGGGGACCATGGAACCATTCCAACGCCGAGATACTGTTCATGAGGTGAGAATAAGTAAATTTGCACTGGATGAACGGACAAGACAGAGAAAATTCTGCATACCTTGAGTGTAGGTATCATCTCACGTTCTTCCTCGCGATAGATAAGATTATAATGGTTTTGCATGACAATAAATGGTGTCAAGTTGTTGGTAATAGCATAGTCTATTTTGACGTTCATTCACGGATATGACAGAACCAGGTGGAGACACTTGCTTTGCATTGCGTGAACTAGGATACAATCATCAGGGATGGGTTGAATGGCAAGAAGAAGATGGAGAACATACACTGCCAGGCATAGCAAGAACTCATGCCGATATAACGAACATATCCAGCCTGGACAACATCATGGAGGGCATGCATCTAATGGGAGTGAATCATCCAGAAACAGGGAAGCGTGTATCTGGGACTCACTGTCTCCTCGATAGGTGTATCTTTGTCAAAGCGATGACCTCGTGATTTAAATGAGAAACGACCAATAACCATTCATGAGCACCAACTCACAAAATAGTACATCGATGTAGTCGAGCTGAAGCCTTTTCAGACTTGCCTTGACAGAATCAAATATGTGCTACCAAGTACATTCATCATCCTATCTTTCTTGAAGGAAACAGCGATCTTACCTTCCTACTCAACCCATGCTGATTGACATAACCGTAGTCATCAGGATTCTCCCACCAAGTTGCCATGAAATTCTTGTCCATGTCTCTGGCAACAGTTTCGAACAGCTAACCATAGTGAGATTATTACAGCCTCTCGTGAAATCAAGCAGCGGATCGTATACTTGCTTTGGTGAAAATAACGATCTCCTCCCGAGGAAGTTCAAGTTCTTTGATAGCATTTCCAAGGATAACCTCAGAGACACCATTCGAATAAACCTGAATAGACCCGCAGCCTCATTTCGGAAACAACAGAACTCAGGAGCTAGGGAGGACGTACATTGGCAGTATCGAAGGTCTGTATACCAGCATCATATCTTTGCATCAAATTAAATATGTCCGAGTACCAAGCCAGTATCACATACGCGGCCTTGATGTGCTCGTTGGCCTCCTCCTGGCCTTTCACCCATGCTTGCCAACGCGTATCTCCATATTGCATAGTCCCAAGGATGATCTTTGAAACTTTCAACCCCGAGTTTCCCAGTCGCACTTGATCCGTATCGGTAAGCTGCCAGTAATCTGATGATAGGAATCAACTCACCGTATGGGACTTTGTTAGACATTCCAAAGTTGTGAAACGAGTTTCGGATTCTAGGTGTAGTTGATTGGGGTTAAGTAGCGGATTACCCCCGGAGATCCATGCAGGCTTATATGAAGAAAAGCTTCGAGCTTGGTCATCCTTGGAGATA
>Ga0153937_1000141_pt1 | contig 25730 bp, 26 predicted proteins | sample TSNY021MetaG_FD_104680 | JGI IMG/M metagenome (GOLD analysis project Ga0153937, IMG submission 104680) | Attine ant fungus gardens microbial communities from New York, USA - TSNY021 MetaG | ecosystem: Host-associated > Fungi > Mycelium > Unclassified | place: USA: New York, Robert Murphy County... | reverse complement strand
TGACAGCTATTGGTGAACACTTGTCAGAAGAAAAGGATTCTCTGATTTCTCATATTCTTTTTACTGCATTGGCACTTCTTTTGGTTGGCGGCATTCAGAAATTATCCGGTAAAGTAACAGAAAAACAAGCTCGTATATTTGCTGTAGCAGTATCCATTCTCATAACAGGTCTGCTGCTATGGTGGGTAAAAAGTGCTGAGGCTTATCCTGTTGCCGATCAGGGAAGCGTTTATCATGGAGCTGTCTTGGCAGTGGATGGGGAATATCCGGAGATGGGGCAGGGAGGATATTTTTATATGTATCCTTTTCAATTATCCCTGGTCTTCCTGTATTCTGTTATTTTCAAATTAAGCGGATGTACGGATCCCATTATAATACAGTATGTGCAGGCTTTTTTTGTAGGAATCGCAATATATGCCGGAAGTGAAATAGCAGGAGAGGTGTTTGGCAGTATCAAAGTAAAGTTATCCTATCTTTTGATTGCTATATTTTGCTTCCCCTTGCTTTTTTATACGCTTTATGTTTATGGTGAAACGGCTGGGGTTGCATCTGCATCTGTATTTATATGGATGCTCGTTCTGGTATTTAAAAACATGACAGGAGAAAGGACAGGGAAACTAAAGAAAAGAATATGGGTGATTGCTGCAGCAGCTTTCCTGATCGCTTATAATGTACGGGTCATGCTGACCATTGTATGGATCGCAGCTTTTATCATTACGATCCTCCTTTGTATCAAGAATAAACGAGTGTTACCTGTCTTTATGATATTGCTCATTCTGTTTATCGCAGCAGGAAGTCAAAAGTTGGTATGCCGGTATTATGAAAACTGTGCAGATACTTCTTTTAATAATGGAATGTCTTCATGGCTTTGGATTGCAATGGGAATGCAGTATGATAAAGAACCGGGAGCATTCAATGATTATAATACAAATACCTATAGAGAGGCCGGCGGCAACACGGCAAAAGCAGACGAGACCGCAAAGGAATATATTTCCGAAAGACTGGAGGAACTTTTTTCCGATCCAGGAGAATCTTTTTCCTTTTATAAAAAGAAAACGCTGAACCAGTGGAATGAACCTTCTTATGGTGTCTTTTTCATGACACACGTTATGATAAATGCTTCTCCCTTGGTAAAGGAGGTATATTTTGGAAGGTTTTGGCCTATCCTGTATCAATTTATGAACTATTACCAGGCTCTCTGCTATCTTGCAATAGTAGCAGTAATCGTTGCTTTGCTATCAGGAAAACATAGTATATATCAATATTTACACTGTGTTATATTGATTGGTGGATTCTTGTTCAGCCTGATATGGGAAGCCAAAAGCAGATATATATTTCCAAGCCTTGTATTTTCGCTTCCTTATATGGCGGGCGGCCTGGTAATCATGTCAGAAAGCGTTCGAAAGGCCAGGCTGGGTATATGGAATAGATTCAAACATAATTTTAAAACTGGTTGATTTTATGCAGGTAGCATTATCAGATTTGAAAACAAATGTAGGCAAATATGTATTGGGCAACGGCAGGAACAGATGCTGGAGAAACAGAGGCAGGTCATAAAGGAGCCGGCTGCGGCATCATATATATTCGGCGGACAGATCATGCATATGGAAAAGGAACTGGAAGAGAGGCTTTTGAAGAATCTCCGCGCACATAAGGTAAGGGGCGGGATCTGCAGCGATATCTCAGGCTGTAAGGGCGATATGTGGAACTGCCTGGAATGCAGCAGCTTTATTCCGGACAAAGACCAGATTGGGTATTTTAAGGAGCAGATAAAGGATTGGGAAGAAAAGGGAAGTCGTTTTGCGGCATTTCCTGTCATGAAGCAGAATGCGATACGGAATGCCGAATTATTTCAAAAGATAATAGACAAGATGGAGAGTGAGGGAAATCAGGATGGAAGATAAGCGCCCTAAGAAATTATTAAAATAATAACAGAATGATTCATAGTTAAACCAAATGATTAAAAATCAACACTTAAATTCTAAATATAATGAAATTAAGTGTTGATTTTTAATTAGAATGGTTTATAATAAGAATGTAGGAGTCTAATTTATGGAGTGAGGAGTAAATAATGTTAATTCAGTTTAATTTTAAGAATTTTAAATCTTTCCGTGATGAGGTTTCATTAGACCTATCTGCCACAAAGATCACAGAACACGGTGACCATGTAGTGGAGATTGCAAATGATAAGCTGCTCAAGGTTGCCGCCATATATGGTGCAAATGCAAGTGGTAAATCGAATGTTTATGAGGCTTTTGAATATATGGGTTACTATGTTGAAGAATCCTTTAAGTTTGGCGGGGAAAATGACAGTCGCCAGAAAGGTGATTCGGCATTTATGAAAGTAACACCATTCCTGTTTGACAGTAAGAGCCGACAGCAGGAATCTACATTTGAAGTGTTTTTCGTAGACAACTCTGAGGATACAGGGAAGATTTATCAGTATGGGTTCGCACTGCAGAATGATGAAGTGGTGGAAGAGTGGTTCTATTCAAAAGCGAAAACTGCACGGAATAAGTATAAGACAATCTTTTACCGGAAAAAGGGTGAAGAACTGGAAATGAATGGTCTGCCGAAGCGCAGCATGGAAAATATCAGGGTAGCACTGGAAAAGGAAACCCTGATTGTATCCCTTGGGGCAAAGCTTAAGATTGCAAAGCTGAAAAAGGTGCGTGACTGGTTTCTAAATAATGAGGTCATGGACTTTGGTGATCCGGTAGAGAATTATTTCCGGGCGCAGGTTTTACCAAACCACTTCGTGGACAGCAGGGAGGTACAGGGTAATGTGGCAGACTATTTTGCATCTTTTGATGAAGCTATCCGTGACTTCCGTGTAGAAGAAATCCAGAGGGAAAATGAGAAGGATTCAGAGGGGCATTATCTGATTGATGCATTGCATAAGATGGCGGACTCTGATGAATATGAATCCATTCCCTTAAAAAGTGAATCCAGTGGGACTCTTAAAATGTTTGCGCTATATCCTTCCTTGAAGGAAGTACTTGACTGTGGCGGGACTTTGTTTGTGGACGAGTTGAATGCAAGGCTGCATCCACTGCTTGTGAGGAACCTGATACTGACATTCCTGTCTCCTGAAATCAATATCAACCATGCACAGCTGATCTTTACCACACATGATATCTGGCAGTTTTCCAATGAACTGCTTAGAAGGGATGAAATCTGGATGGTGGATAAGGATAAGGATGGTGTATCGGAATTATATTCTTTGGCAGATTTTAAGGACGAGGAAGGGAATAAAGTACGCAGGGATGAAGCATTGGCCAAGAATTATCTGACAGGAAATTATGGTGCGATTCCGGCACTTAAGCCTATGGTGATGTTAAGGGGGAAGAATGTGGATGGCGAATAAAGGGAGAGAGAAACCCAGTGACCGCAGGGCAGGGAAACGGAAAGACCGAAATCAACGGGTTGGGAAAAGGGTGCCGGAATTAGGATATTATCTGATAGTGACAGATACAGATGAGACAGAGAAAAACTACTTTGAGGGATTGCGTGACAGTATTCCGGAAGAGTTGAAAGACCGTCTGGTTATTAAAGTTGAAAAGGCGAGAACTGTGGACTTGGTGGGGAGGGCTATGGAACTTGCCAACAGAGAGCCGCAATACCGTATTCCCTGGATTGTATTTGACCGGGATGAGGTGAAGGGATTTGATGAGATTGTTCAGGAGGCGGAACGGAATGGAGTTGGTGCAGGATGGTCTAATCCCTGCTTTGAGATTTGGATGTATGCTTATTTTGGGGAGATGCCTACGATTATGGAATCGTATACCTGCTGTGAACGGTTTGCAGATAAGTTTGAAAAGGTTATCGGCCAGAAATATCAGAAGTCAGATAGGAATGTGTATCAAAAACTGATGGGTTATGGGGATGAGAAGAAGGCGATTGAGATAGCTGAGAGATATTATAAGAAATGCTTGGAGGATGGAAAACAAAAACCATCAGAAATGTGGCCAGCTTGTATGGTGCATCGGTTGGTGGGAGAGATACACGGCAAAATAAATATTAACTAATATCTATTATTAACTTTAAAAAGATTTTGAAGAGAGGAAGTTAGATAAACTATGGATAAAACAACGCAAGATATGTTGGAAGAAGTTCAAAAATTATTCGATTGTGCAAATCAAAGTTGGTTGTTTGGGGCAGGTATTAGTTATGAATCAAATATACCATTAATGTATCCACTTACAGAACGAGTAGAAGAGTTAATAAATAAAAGTAAGAAAAAGGAAAGTATTAAAATTTATAAGGCTATAAAAGGACAGTTAATGTCAACAGCGCACATTGAACATTTTTTGAGTCATATTGGAGATTTATTAGCATTAATTGAAAGATCAGATAAAGAAAAAATAAAAATTGATTCCGTCGAATATACAAAAGATTCTTTAGAAATGCTTTATAAAGATATTATTAGCAATATAGGAGATATTGTCAGATATGGTTATTCAAAGTCAAAACATCATAGCGAACAAGTTGGTACAATATCCAATCCGATTGTTGATATTGAGAATCATAGAGGTTTTGTGAGAGCCATATTAAAAATCAGCAAAGAAAAAATATCAAATATCAACTTTTTTACTACTAACTATGATACATTGTTAGAAGATGCCTTAGTATTAGAACATCAAGATGTAGAAGATGGATTCTTGGGAACGGCAGTAGGCTTTTGGAATCCAGATGTGGCATATAATATTTTAAAAGAAAGAAAATCACATAAAATATACAAATTACATGGATCAATAGATTGGTATTATGATGACAAAAAAGAATTAATTAGATGTCGCTATGGAACAAAATATTTATCAGATACTCATAATTTATTAATTTATCCACAAGCCACAAAATATGTTGAAACGCAAAAAGATCCTTTTGCCTATTTGTTTGCAAAGTTTCGCGATAGTTTTAATCAGCAAAGTAATAATATCTTAATTGTAAATGGATATAGTTTCGGTGATAACCATATTAATAATGAAATTGAAAGTGCAATGATTCAATCAAAAAACAAAACCACATTAATTATTTTTATTCGAGAAACTCAAGATGATAAAAGCAAGAATTATAGCTTGCCGACAATTTTACAACGCTGGATGTTAGATGGAAGGTTAAACGCAAGAATACATATTTTATCAAATAGAGGGATTTATAATGGAGATATTAAAAGTATATTGAGTGAAAGTGAAAAAGATTATGATTGGTGGACATTTACAGGTATGGTGGATAAAATTTTGTTAGGAGGAACAGTATGAATGAATTTCAACCATTAGAAGAATTAAAAATAGGAAAGATTATCGAAGTTAATGGTACCTCGTTAAAAATAGAAATTGATTCCAATATTGTGGATTTGTTAAGAGTGTACAATGGGAAGGTGTATCCAATTGGGCAGATGTCTAGTGTTATAAAAATATTATATGGTAGAAAAATTTTATTTGCTTATGTAAATTTGTTGAAAATGAAAAATGATTATGAAGTAGATAGTGGTCGCATAAAGTTTTCTGATGACGCAAGGATTATTGAGTGTGAATTATTTAGTGAAGGGCAGTGGAATCAAAAAGATAATTTACTTAAGTTTATTATAGGAGTAGAAACATATCCTTTACCACAGCAAAAAGCATATTTAATGACACAATTAGAGTTAGATATTATGTATCAAAGTACAGAAGTTGTTATGGATGATGGAAGTTCACCATATGTTAAAATAGGTAAATATAGTGGAAGTAATCAAGAGTGTTCATTAAATATAGATAAGATGTTTTGCCAACATTGTGCTATTTTGGGATCGACTGGTTCGGGAAAATCAGGAACAGTTGCCGCTATTTTGCATTCTGTTTTGGATTATGAATTTGAAGACAAGAAACTTTGTCCTAATATTATACTAATTGATCCGCATGGTGAGTATGGAAGAGCATTTGCATATAAATCAATAATTTATAGAGCCTATTCTGTACAAAGTTATGAAAAGGTCGGTGAAAACGAAGAATTAAAGTTACCATATTGGATGATGACAAGTAGTGAGTTTAGAGAGTTAGTTGTGGGGAAAACAGAGTTTGAAGCAACATCTCAAAATAATATTGTATATGAAGCTTTGGGATATGCCAAAATGGTACAAGCAGGGATTTTACAAAAATTTGACGAGAATGCAGCCGGTAGAGCGGCGCATATATTAGCTGTCGGGAAGAGTGAAGATGATGTAGAAAATTTTGATAGAGATATGCCACTCCCATTTAAACTTACTGATTTTGTATTTCACATAAATGTTATTCAAGGCAGAAAATCAGGGAAAACCGAAAATACTTCTCCTTCTGATAGAAAAGAAGTAGATGGGATATTACGAAAGTTAAGAGCACTTCGTGGAAATCCTCAACTAAAATTTTTACTGGAAGAATATGACGAAAAAATATCCCTTAATCATGTGTTGAGTCAATTTATGTTGAAAAAAAATGATGTTGAACTGAAAATTATTGATATATCAGGAATTCCAAATGAGGTTGCAGGTATATTAACAGCAATGATAGCGAGATTGCTTTTTCAATTCAAATTATGGGAAAAAAGAGATGAGAGGGAAAAAAATCCAATATTATTAATTTGCGAGGAAGCACATAGATATGTCCCTAATAATGGAGAAGCACAATATAAAGAAGCGCAAGGTGCAATTAGAAGAATCGCTAAAGAAGGAAGAAAATATGGACTAGGTCTGATGTTAGTTTCGCAAAGACCATCAGACGTTGAAAATACAGTATTGTCACAATGTAACACATGGGTGGTATTAAAAATGACAAATTCTAATGATAAAAATTATATTAGCAATTTTATGCCCGATAATAATAGTGGCTTAGTGAAAGGGCTTTCATCACTTTCTAGGCGAGAAGCTATAATAGTTGGGGAAGGAATTTCTATGCCTAGTCGAGTGAAAATTCGAGAATTATCAAAGACGCAGCTACCAGACTCTAATGATATTAGTTTTATTAAAGGATGGATGGAAAATGATACTACAAATCAGGAAGAAATTATTTCAAATGTTATATCCAGGTGGACTAATATAAGCTGAGAGCGAGGATGATTTGATGTCACCAGTACAAAGATTTAATTCTATTGTCATAGCATTAACGACTTTAATAATGTATGGAACGTGGTTTGGAATAGATAGAGTAATAGAAATAAATAAAGGGACGGTTATTATAACTTCTATTTTATCAGGATTTATATCTTTGGGATTTTATAGAGGCATTGCAAGTATTTTATCTAAAATATTTAATAAGAGCAAAACAATGAGAAAATTTATACTCGGGAACAGATATTTAGAAGGAACTTGGTCAGGGTTTTTTATTGGTAAGGATAATAATGTGCGATACATTTGTGAAATATTTGAGCAAGATTTAGAGAATTTAATTATTAGAGGAACGTCTTATACATTTGATGAAAAAATACATGGGAAATGGATTGCCAAAAATCCAGTCATTGATGTAGCAGATAAAAGAATAACATATTATTATGAATCTGATATGATAAAAAATACGTTTATTAATCCAGGTTTCGCTTCATTTAAATTTGAAACTATTGATACCAGTTCAAGTATAAATAAGTTAGAGGGATTCTCTTCTGATTTGTATTGTCCAAATAAATTAATAGCTTTTGAAGAAAAAATGAGTGATAAGAAAATTACAGACCATATGGCAATTTTAAAGCAAGCTAAAGTAATATATGAAAAATATAAGGATGTTTTACCTACATAGATTAAAGTAAATAAAGCAAATATTAAACACGATTGAAACAAAAAAATTCAATCGTGTTTTTTATATATAAAATCACAGAAAGTGAGGAATTATCAATGATTCAAATGATTTTCAAACCAAATTACTGGCACTATCTCAAAGGAGATTTTTTTAATCGTGTACATCCACCATTAAGAAAAGCCGTTGAAGATCCTGATCGCTGTAGTACTTGGCGCATTGCTTCTTGCAGGCTTGTATGCTCTGTTCGGTGATGTGTTGATGCTCACCCTGACTAACCGGGTGAAGGAAATGTTTAACTATGCAGGCTGACGCTGAACAGATAAGTAGAATCATAGGAGGGATGCAGGCAGCGGCTTTCCTTCTTCTGCTTTGCGCCGCAGCTTTTCTGGATTTAAAGAGCAGGGTGATCCCGGATGCCATATCAGTATCCATTGCCCTGCTTAGCTTATGGTCGGTGGAACCGCTTAAGCTTGCCGGGATATTTGCGGCGGTACCGTTTCTGGCTGCCGGTCTGGCTGTAGGAGGGATTGGTGGCGGAGACATCAAGCTTACCGGTGCCTGCGGTATGGTGGTTGGCTTTTGGGATGGCTTATGGGGAGCAATGGCAGGTCTGCTGTTCCTGGTGCTTTTCCATAATGCAGTAACACTGTACCGGCGTATCAGGAAACAGCCCATGCAGGGATGCAGGGGATATGCATATCCATTTGCCCCTTTTCTCCTGCTTGGCATGGGATGCATCCTGTTATCAGGAGGTACCATAGGAAGATAAAATGTCTGCTGGCGGTGATTGCGCCATAGTAGGAACAGCAGTTGCTGTATCCGTTAATTTAAGGAATAAAAGAAGGAAATTGATATATGGAAAAGGAACAGGAGGAAGCAGTAAGATGAAATTATTCAGAAACCGGACAGTGCTGGGCATTCTTTGTATTGTGGTGTCCCTTGTTATCTGTTTCGGCATTACACCTTTATATAACAAAGGGCTATCACAAAAAGAAACGATAGTAAGGGTCAGCAGGGCAGTGAAGGAAGGGGAGCAGCTTACCAGATCCGTACTGAAGGAAGTAGAAGTAGGCAGCTACAATCTTCCGGATAATGTATTCAGGAGCATGGAAGAGGTGGAAGGAATGTATACCACAGCGAACTTGGTCGTGGATGACTATATCCTCGACACAAAGGTATCTGCAGAACCAGCAGCAGAAAATAAATACCTTTACAGCCTGACCGGGGAGAAACAGGCCATATCCATAACAATTGATTCCTTTGCCCAGGGTTTATCCGGCAAGCTGGAATCCGGCGATATCGTCTCCGTGATCGCACCCAATTACCAGGGCAGAGGGGAAACGGTCACCCCGGCAGAACCGCAGTATGTGGAGGTCATTGCGGTTACTGCAAAATCCGGTTACGATGCAAACACCGGGGAGGAAACAGAGGAAAAGGAACTGCCATCCACGGTATCCCTTCTGGTGAAGCCTGAACAGGGCAGGGTGCTGGCAAGGCTGGAATCGGAAGGGGAAATTCACCTGTCCTTAGTGTTCCGGGGTGAGGATTCCAAGGCCAGGAAATTCATTGAAGCCCAGGATGCCGTAGTGGAGGAATTGAAAAAAGCATCAGAAGGAGCGGAAGCAGAAGGACAGGATGGCAGCCAGGGAAGTAGCGGTCAGAATAATGGTTCAAAAAGTGTAGGGGAAATCATGGAGGAACACAGCGGAAGGATAGGAGGCTGATCAGCATGATGAACTTTAAGAAAGGAACCATCTTCAAGCGGGACAGGGAGGACGACATCCTGGCGGAGGATGGGAAGGGAGGCGGAATCCTCGCTGTATGGGGAAGCCCTTCTTCCGGCAAGACCTTGGTATCTGTGAAGCTGGCATACCATCTGGCGAAGAAGAAAAAGAATGTTCTTCTGATCCTGGCAGATATGACAGCTCCACCGCTGCCATGCATCTGTCCGCCATCGGAACTGGAGGGGGAAAAGTCCCTGGGCAGTATCCTGGTAGCGGCCCATGTGACAGGGAACCTGATAAAGAAGAACTGTATCTTCCACAGGAAACTCCCATACCTGTCTATGGCAGGGATGATGAAAGGTGAAAATGTGTTCACCTATCCACCTTATGAGGAAATTCAAGCGGCAGAATTGTTCCGGGAGGCCAGGCGGCTGGCTCCTTATGTGGTCATAGACTGTGGGAGCAGCATAGCCTCAGATATCCTTTCTGCCGTAGCTTTAATGGAAGCGGATACTGTGCTGCGGCTAGTTAACTGTGATTTAAAGTCCATCAGCTACCTTTCCTCTCAACTGCCGCTGTTGGCAGACCATAAATGGGAAGCGGATAAACAGCTAAAGGTGGCAAACAACATAAAAGAGCAGGAGGCAAGCAGCCATATGGAACAGGTGCTTGGTAACGTGTCTTTTAAGCTTCCTCACAGCAGGGAGCTGGAGGGGCAGGTGCTTTCCGGGGAGCTGTTCGCAGACCTGGAACTGAAAGAAAGCCGTGGGTTCCGGAAGGAACTGGAACGGATCAGCAGGGAGGTGTTCGGCGTATGAACCGGAACAACCAGAGCCTGTTCTTTGCTACGGAAGGGAACCGGGATTTCAGGGATGTATTGAATGAAATTCAGGAGTACCTCTCCAGTAAATATTCCACCCTGATGGTGGAGAGTGGGAACGAAGAAGTAAAGGGGCAGGTCAAACGGTACATAGGAAAATATATCCTGGATTATCGGATTCAGGTGAAAGGCATGGCACAGGATGAATTGATTGAAGCCTTGTATCAGGAGATGGCAGAATTTTCTTTTCTCACCAAATATATCTTCGGTACAGGAATTGAAGAGATTGACATCAATTCCTGGCATGACATTGAGGTGCAGTACAATGACGGGCGGATGGTAAAGCTGGAGGAACACTTTGATTCCCCGGAGCATGCGACCAATGTCATCCGCAGGATGCTCCATATATCCGGCATGGTACTGGATAATGCATCCCCGGCAGTGCTGGGGCATTTGAGCAAGAATACCCGTATAGCCGTGCTGAAGACACCGCTGGTGGACGAGGATGTGGGGATAGCCGCCTCTATCCGTATCGTCAATCCACAGAGCCTGAAGAAAGAGGATTTTGTAAGGGGCGGAACTGCCACGGGGGAGATGCTGGATTTCCTTGCAGAATGTCTCCGGTATGGCATCAGCATTTGTGTGGCAGGGGCAACCAGCTCCGGCAAGACAACCGTGACCGGCTGGCTTCTGACCACCATACCGGATGGGAAGCGTATCTTCACCATTGAGAACGGCAGCCGGGAGCTTGATCTTGTAAGGGAAGAGAATGGGAAAGTGAAGAACAGTGTGATTCATACCCTGACCAGGGCAAGTGAGAATGAGAAGCAGAACATCGACCAGGATACCTTATTGGATATGGCACTGCGGTTCAATCCGGAAATCATATGCGTGGGGGAGATGCGCAGTCATGAAGCATATACCGCCCAGGAATCCGCCCGGACCGGGCATACGGTGCTGACAACCATCCACAGCAATAGCTGTGAAGCGACTTACCGCAGGATGGTAACTTTATGTAAAAGAAAATACGACATGGAGGATGATACACTGATGGATCTGGTAACGGAAGCCTTCCCTGTTGTTGTATTCGCCAAGCGGCTGGAGGATAAGAGCCGTAAGATCATGGAAATTATGGAGTGTGAGATCCTAACGGATGGAGGACGGCATTTCCGGCCGCTGTTCCGTTATGAAATCATGGAAAACCGGATGGAGGGAGATGTATTCATCATTAGGGGCGCACATTGGAAAGTGGCAGATATTTCGGAAAGCCTTCAGAAACGGTTCTTAGAGAACGGCATGCCAAAGGAAGTGTTGGAATCCATTATGAAAGGGGAGAAAGATATATGCTGACATTACAGACCATTGCCCTGCTGGGGGCAGTTACCGGGCTTTTTCTGCTTTTTTCCATAAGCCTGACTGACTTTACAGATGGTATATTCCGCAGGCTTTTAGGAAGACCGAAGGGGATCCGGGATGAGGTTCTGGAGCAGGCGAAGAAGAAAAAAAAAAATGTGCTGAAACGTGAGGTTAGGGAAGCAGTGGCTGTCCTGGAAGCAACAGATCGGAAAGAGCAGTTCCCGATGCTCTGCACTGCATCCCTGTTGTCCTTTGCAGCAGGAGCAGCAATTGCACTGCTCCTTGGGAATCTGTTCCTGGTACCGGTGCTTGCAGCAGGGTTACTGTTCCTGCCCTTCTGGTACATCCGGCTGACAGCGAACCACTTTAAAAAGAACATCTCCGCTGAACTGGAAACCGCCCTTTCCATCATAACCACGGCTTACCTGCGCAGTGAAGATATCCTGTCTGCAGTGGAAGAAAATGTGGGGCATCTGAACCCTCCAGTAAAGAATGTGTTTGCTGCTTTTGTATCCCGGATCCGTCTGGTGGATCCGGATACAGAGAAAGCACTGGAGGAACTCAAAGGCAGCATCCAGAATGAGGTGTTTGAGGAATGGGTGGATGCAGTGGCTGCATGCCAGTCCGACCGATCCTTAAAGACCACCCTTACTCCGATTGTCGCAAAGCTTTCCGATATGCGGATTGTCAATGCAGAGCTGGAATACCTGGTGTTCGAACCCAGGAAGGAATTCATCAGCATGGTGGTACTGGTTATCGGCAACATACCGCTTCTGTACATGCTGAACCGTTCCTGGTACAATACCCTGATGCATACGGTTGTGGGGCAGGTCATACTCAGCATAACGGCGGCGGTCATACTTTTATCAACAGCTTTTGTCATAAAACTGACCAAACCTGTTGAATACCGGACATAAGACGTGTTCTGTGTGTAATATAGCATTGTCTGCATTTATGATGCCGAGACTTATGTACAGCTTTAAATTAAATGCCGAACTCCGTATTACAATGTCAGAGCAGCGGCGTAAATTTTCAGAAAGGAGATTTATATATCAGTGCTTACACAAATAGCAGTCTTATCATTAGTTACTATAGCAATTTCATTCTATTTAATTGGATGTATTAGGTTCGCTTCACGTCTGACACCGACAAACAGCATTAGTACATACGGAACGCTTGTTTGTTTTAGGGAGTACAATAGGTGGGATAACTCGTCCAGGTCGGGATATTCTTTTGAGGAGTATCCGGACAACAAGGCCGGACGAGTTCCTGTTGTCAGTTTTAATGTGGATGGTGAAATCCTGGATATCTCTGCCGCAGCTTCCAATAATACCCTTACAGAAGATGATATAGGGAAGCAGGTAAGAATTCGCTATCGCAGAAATATCGGCATTGTCATGATGATTGATGATGAAAGATCATTGAAAAAATATAATCAATTGTGGAGCATATTATTTTGGGTATTTATGTGTGTTGCTACCATTCTTTTATTAATGGCAATTCCAGCATATTTCTATTTACCCATACTGGACGGTATCGTAAACTAAAACAAAACGGAGGTGCAGATGATAGGATTGCTTTTCATTTTTGGTATTTTCCTGGCATTCGGGATGTTCTTCTTACTGGCGGAGCGGCTTGGGCTGCCTACCCTGAAGGCTTCAAGGGCCATATTGAATACCGGGAAACAAGAAATGAAGAAAAAAAGAATCATTATGGTATTTTGTATAGCGGTTGTGTTGTGTCTGGGAAGCGGGCTGACGGTCTATGCTTCCGGTGATGTGGCTGGTGCCATAGAAGGGACTTGGAGCGAAGCATCCGGTCAGATTAAGGCAGTTGTCAACAAAGTAGTATTTCCGGTTATCGACCTGATACTGGCGGTGTTTTTCTTTGCAAAGCTGGGGACTGCGTATTTCGATTACCGTAAGCATGGGCAGTTTGAATGGACGGCACCTGCTATATTATTTGCCTGCCTGGTGTTTACGTTAACAACGCCAACTTACATTTGGTCAATACTTGGAATGTGAGGTGTGTTTTTAATGAATAAGGAGATATTCAAAAGCAAGATGCAGGAGTTATTACTCAACAGCAGCGAAGCTGCCATTAACACTTGGGAAATGTGGGCTGAGGAATGTGTCGATGTGGGGCAGTATGTTAATTTAAAACCCACAGAAAAAAATGAAGCGGTTAGTCAATGGCTGGATAGCCTATATGCTGGCTTCTACTTTGTAAAAAAGGATTTCGGTGAAGAAACTGCATTGCAGGTCTGTGAATTGGGGGAAAGCATATCCTGTCTCTATCCTGGAGAAATGAAACTAGCCGCAAAGCATCTTTCTCAAGGAGGCGATCCCAATGATATTGTAACAATGATAAATGACGGTTCACTTGAAGACGAATCAAGGTTCTTTCCCAATATAGAGGATTTGATACGAGATATTGACAGGGAAAATATTATGAAAAACCAATCACAGCCAGGTGGATCAAGTGATGGTGTGTATACATTCTTGGAACCAAATGAAGAACATTGATAAATCAAACACCAAACGATTCACCGTCTTTATACCAGTATTGACTGATTGACACTCAGCATGTGATGTCGGAAAGATTACAAATCAAATATGTAAGCAGGAAAGGACTTGATTTCTTTGATTTCTTGATAATGCGTATTCTGCTTGATATACCCTTGTCTTTTTGATATACGGTTAAGCAGTGATGCATGTGGTTACAATAAAACATAGATAGAAGATATAAAGTAAGAATATTTTAGGAAGAAGACTTGTTATCTTGAAACATTTCTTCGCAATAAAAAAATATTTTTGACGGATACCAGCTCGGGAAAAGGCACAATAAATCATACAATATCTGCTATGATATGTTGGTTATAAAAAGACTTTGGAGGATTCATATGTGACAAACCTGATGGAAGACTTGTCGATAGTTATTGCGTTCCAGCAAATGAGATTATTAATATAGGGGAAATCTATGATTGATAAAAAATTTTTGAGCATTAATTTCTTGTATTAACAAGAGTTTTTGAGTATACTAAGGTTAAGAAGAGAAAGAAGAAAGAGGTGATTTGTATGAGTCCGGCACAGCAGCTTTTAGATTACCAAAGAGAAGTCGATGAAAATCAGAGACAGATACGTGAAATGGTATTAGAAAGTTACCGCGATATCGAAGCAGGAAAAGGTCGTGACTGTAACGAGTTCTTCGATGATCTGGAGAAAAGGTATTCCAATGTCAGAGTATAAAGTGATTACTTTGCCATTAGCAGAAGAAGACATTGCGGATCAGACAGATTATATTGCATTTGAGTTAAAAGCTCCAGAAACTGCAATAAACATGGTAAGAGGATTTAGGAAGACTATTAATAACCTTAGTATATTTCCCAAAAGTCATGAATTAGACGAAGATGAAGAACTTGCAAGTTATGGAATCAGGAAGACATATTATAAGAATTATAAAATATACTTTCTGATTGATGAACAAGAACGAACGGTTTACATACTTAGAGTTTTTCATATGTTGGTTGACAGCAGGGAAAAGATATTGAAATTTTTCAGGAACTAGAATGTAGCAAAAGCCTTCAGGTTGTGAATACTTGGAGGCTTTAATAAATATAGGTCTTTGATATGGAAGAAGGTGTAGTCTTGCATTTATGGAAAAATGATATATATACATTTGGGGGAGAGCAGAAGGAAGAACGAAAAAATAGATTCAAAATGATTGGAAAAGATGTATATTCTTTTTTTCAGGATAAAGCTATTGATGCAGGTTTTGAAGATAGAGAAGGGCAATGGGAAATGTCCTGTGAAATTGTAGATGGAATTAAGGAGAATAAGCATGTGCTTGTGGAGGCGGGTGTAGGAATTGGAAAGTCATTCGCATACATTGTTCCGATTTTATACTATAATAAAATTTATCGTAGACCAGTAGTAATTGCAACATCAACAATTGCATTACAGGAGCAGTTGATTCATGATATTGAAAAGATTATGGATATGCTTAATTATGAAGTTGAAGTCCTTATAGCAAAGGGACAAAATCACTTTCTATGTAAAAAGCGGTTTGATGATTGTTTTACCCCGAAATTTATCAAGGAAAGCAAATTGCATCAGATAATCAATGATGCAATTTGCAAATTTGGATATGAAAAGGCTGACTGGAGAGTTCCCATTCCAGATGAAATATGGAACAGGATAAATGTGAAGGAGTATAATCCGCATTTATGCAAAGATAAGTGCAGCTACAAGGGTTATTGCCATTATCATAATTTACGCCAGAAAATGATATATACACATGGAATTATTGTGTGTAATCAGGATTTGCTTACAGCGAATATGAATAAAAAAGCAAATTATAGAAAGCAATTCATGAATGAAAACATAGGAATAATTGTAATAGATGAGACTCATAATCTGGAAAACAAGGTTCGTTCGTCTGTGACTTCTTGTATATCACTCAAACAATTGAAAGATTCAATGTATGGGGCAGGAAAAGCAGTTGATTCATTTGATTCTGCTTTTACAAAAGAATTGGAAAAAGCAGATCATTTAATAGATGCGGTTTTTAAATCATTATTGCGACAAATGGATGAGCAGGATGAGGAAGCAGAAAAAAATGGTCAGGATATTGATCGATATTACGTAGGAAAGATTGGATTGAACTTTGTAAAATTAAGAGATATTCTTAATGAAATCCATTTTAAAGCATCTATGTCATTTGGTGATTTTCTAGGTGATCGCAGTAGGAAAAACTATGATGAAGAAATTGAACAACTGGAAGAAAATGTTGCTTTTTTAAAGTCAATTATGAAAAGGGCAAATAGTGAAGATATTTTTTGGTTGGAAAGGGATAAGGGAAATCATGGAATAAATGGGGTACGATTATATAAGTGTCCCAAGGAAGTTAATAAGATTACAAGGCAAATCATGTTTAGTGATCCTGAATTGCCGGTAATTTTAACTTCGGCAACTATTACCAGTGGTAAGAATGAAGATTACATAAAGAATTACGCTTATTTTATTAATAACACTGGATTACAGATTGCTCAAGTCCTGATATGCGAGCCTAAGATTTCACCATTTAATTATGATGAGCATGCGATGATTTATTATACAGAGCATATGCCTCATCCGACAAAGGAGAGGGCAACGTTTATTGAAGAAGGAGTAAAGGAAATTATAAAATTGCTCCAAATCAGTAATGGGAAATCCCTAATCTTGTTTACAGCGAAGACTGATATGCAGGCGGTATATGATAAACTACAGAAGGAGAATTTGCCGTTTGAGATAATAATGCAAAAGGGAAATTCAAAGCAGGCAGAAACTTTGGAAAAGTTTAGAATTAATACCAATTCGGTGCTATTAGGAACCGGAAGCTATTGGGAAGGAATTAATATTGAGGGAGTATCACTATCACATGTGATTATCTTTAAGTTGCCATTTCCGGTAAGAGAGCCGATTATTGATTTTAAGTATGAACAAAGTAATGGAAATGGATTAATGGAGGTATCTGTACCAGAAATGGTTATAAAATTAAAGCAAGGTATTGGCAGATTGATTCGGAGTGAGAATGATAGAGGAATTGTATCTATTATAGATTCAAGGGTTGGAAGTAAGTCAAAAGCACTATATAAGGAAATTGTTTGGGAATCACTACCAATAAAAAAGAAAACCAATAATATTGAAGAAATTACTACTTTTTATAATGAAGTAGTGGAGCAAAAGAAAGAGGAAAACCGAAATGGGAGTAGGTGATTCATAAGGTTACAATAAACTGATGCTGACAGAAATGGACAATGGCATGGATTTTTATATTGTATTGGAGATTTTCCTAATGAATTTTACTGTCAGGCAGAAGAGGTCATGAAACAGATGCTTGCAGATGCGCTGGGCAATTAAATAAACGTCAATAGGGAACATCTGGCATTGTCCACTGGCGCTGCCCATAAATTAGCCAATGATTATGGTTTTATCGTGCCTCCGTGGGTATGGGATAAAAATATTATATGAAGGGAATGCCATTCTGGATTGCAGTGCAAGAGGGAATCTAAGGCTGATTTTCCTGTATAAATCCCCATGGAGTATAAGCACAGGAACCTGTTTGTTAGAGGGTATAATAAAAGCCAATCTTCATGGGGAGATTATTCTGATGTATGGATCATCCATATGTCTGGTACACTCGGTAATGGACATGACAAAAGAAATTGATACCCTTATGAACCGAAAAGTCAGATCAATGCCATGATCCAATCCATTGCCGACCAATATGATCTCCCAGGCGACTGACTGAATGACAGCTTAAAAGGTTTTAAGGATGAAAATGTGGAAATTGAAAATTTTATGCAGTTTAAAAACTTAAAGGACTCAACGGTCACGGCAGAAATTTATTAGCAATGAAGCTTATGACATCAAGTAAGGACAGGATTATAATGTCATTAAGTTTTTATTCCGCAAACAGGGTATCAGAACAATCATGGATATGTTAAATAATTGAATTTAGTAATTATTGGTAGAAATATTTATAAAATTGATGTATAATTTGTATCATAAATTAGATGAAATATAATTTGATTATGATAAATGGGTATATTATGTAATACCTATATAGCTTAGATATAGATTATGGTTATGATGGGTACTTAAAACCAAGCTAATTTCAGTGCAAATAATAAGTACTGGTTGATAGATAGGGAGTAACAAATGGATAAGCCAACAATTTTTTTTAGTCATTCCAGTAAAGACAGAGATTTAATTCTTCCAATAAAAAAGAAAGCTGAGGATATTACAGCAGGTGTATTGGATATTTTTATGTCAAGTGACGGTCAAAGTATCCCTTTCGGTCACAATTGGGTACATAAAATCGAAGAGGGACTTAGCAATGCACAAATTATGTTTGTTTTTGTGACATCAAATTCAATTAATTCTGCATGGATTTACTTTGAAGCAGGCTATGCATATTCGAAAGGCATTGAAGTAGTGCCTATAGGGATAGGGGTTAATATTGATCAGTTAAAGGCACCTTTGAATTTATTGCAGGGTTTTAATATCATGTCTGGTGACAGTCTAAATAACATTATATCTATAATAAACAAAAAATTTAATACTCAGTTCAAAGAACAATTTTCTGATGAGGATTTTAGATTAATTAGTGCCTTTTTTGATGAAAGTCGATATTATTTTGAAATTGGTGATATTTTTGCTTACGCTGACTTTGATATATGTTCACAATATCCCGATCCTGAGAATAAAGGCCAAATTATAAAATATGACATAGATAAGTTCTTTAACGATTATAAACAGTATATAGATAGCCAAGGTATACCGTATTCTTCCAATAATCGGATGATTTTAACATCAGGATTAACAATTAGTCTTACAGGATATGAAATAGAACCAAAAGAGTTTAATGGGCGTTTGACTCCAGAACAGAATCATCGTCTTAAATTTAAGATTTCAATGTATAATTTTGAAAAATCCTATGCCCTTTTGAAGGAATTATCTAAGATATCAATAGATATTGATATTGAGTATCTTTTCTTTCATTTTGTAGATAGCTATACTTGTTTGAAAAGTAATGAAGATATCTCGGCTATAATCTCTGAACATAATGATGTGTTCTTATATTTACAAGACAATGTAGGTTCTTTTAGTTTTATGAACGATCAAAAATTTTCATTCTGTAAAAATGGTACACAGAGCAGGCAATTGGAATATGTGTTAAAAATTAACTTTGATATCTCGAAGGTAGAACCCAAAAACATTATAGAGTTAATTGGCAAACTTACGGAGAAGCAAATAATCTTTTGTGTATAAAGTATGTGGGAAAACACGGGACATGATCTCTCGGTAGAAGCACATGTATTGAAGCTAGAATATCAAGAGAATTTTATTACCGAAGAAATAAGTATTTGTCATCATCGTTAAAAAAAGTATTTATAGAACAAACAGTTGTAAATACATGAAAGATATAAAGGGTGGGTAATTATGATAAACTTATTGATTTGCTATGATACAAGTACATGGGAATCCAAAGGCGCAAGTATTGAACGCGATCGATGTTTAACTGAATATATATTACCAGAATTAAAACAGCAATTTTCTGCTCTTGGTGAAGATGAAATTGAGCAGATTAAGAGCTTTCCATGTATTTTCGCTTATGAGCAAGTTCACCGTAAAGATGCGTATATTGGATATATTCGTAATGTGGTGATAGGGCAGTATAGTGTTAATATTGATTACGAGTTAGCAGGAGAGATAATAAAGTTTGATGATTTTACTAATCTTTCGAGAAAACTTGATTTAGGTGCATGGGAACTGAATAGAACCCACTGGACAATTAAAAACATTGATATTGAGAGTATCAAACCTTATTTTGATAGAAACATGGAACATAAACCATGTGTTTTTATATCTTATAGTTGGACACCGGTAGAAAATCAGAAATATGTTTTTGAATTAGTTTCTAGCTTGAACTCTGATGGTATAAAGGTGATATATGATAAGAAAGACCTTCGGCTAGGTCAAGATAAAGATTATTTTATGGAAAGGGCATTAACTAATAATGAAATAGACTATGTGTTAGTTATATGCAACAAAGACTATAAAGAAAAGGCGGATAATCGACATGGTGGCGTGGGATATGAGTCAGAGATTATTATATCTCAACTTTCTTCAAAGCCTTTACAAACAAGAATTATTCCAGTTGTAATCGAAACAAATGATAGAGGAGAAGCGTATCTTCCAACGTTTCTTAAAGCAAGACTTTTTGTCGATTTAACAAGAGAAAACGGTTATCAAGATTTGGTTACGCATATAAGGTCCTAATTCTATGAAATTGATAAATATATTATCCATAATAATGCAAATAAAAACAAGATAATTCAAACCTCAATGCGGCAAGTCGACACCGCCTTGAGGTTTTTATATAGATTAGATGCAAAATAACCATCAATCGATTATGGCGAAATAATAGTGAAAGAAACGAGGCAGACATGAATTTATTTGATACCATATTCAAAAAGATGTTTACAGACAGAGACAATATGAAATACATAAATGGTGTGGCTTATGGAACAATGGATAATGACAAGCTGTTTAAAGCACAGTTTAAGACCAGGGATACTTATGAGAAATATGAGGCTATTGAGGTATCCATACTGAATAAAAGAGAAGGGGTGATTGACAGGATGCTTCTGACATTTGACAATCTGCTTTCCCAAAACAGGCTTGGACAGACAGCACATATATGGAAGAATAATGGAAAATTAGCGTGGTACGGTAATGCCCCAACCCAAAAGGAATTGGACAGCATTGGAGCGATGATTGAAGATTACGTTTCACTGTTTCAGGAACAAACGGAAAGCCAGGAGTATGGAATGCAGCAGATGTAAAATCGGAGGTAGAACCACGATAGGTTGCCTTATGAATATCCATATAATCAGGGCGGTCCCATATGAGAACCGCCTTGTATTATACCTGTTATTCCAGAGAATCCGGCAAGTGCTCCATGAAAAGCTGGAACATCAGCTTACCGGTTTCCGCATCACGGTCAGTGAGCCTGTGCGCCAGGTCTTCAAAGAATCCCCGGAGAAATATCTTTTCCGGCATATCAACCAGAAAGAATTGGTGGAGTTTCTGCAGCAGTTCATCCATCATCTGCTTACCGGCCAAATTGGTGATCTGCTGGTACAGCTCCTCAAAATGCAGTTCATCCTGTATGGTGTCCTGCAGCTTCTGTGCATATTCCTCCTTGAATTGGGCTGCCGCATATACAAGCATCTCATCTGCAAAGCAGCAGAAGAGCAGGCAGACATTGGTATACTTTTCCTGGTATGCAAGCAAATCGGTGAGCTGATGAAAGGAATTCTCCATGTTTTGATAAAGAGGATGGGTATCCTTATCCTCGGTTCCGTTAAGCAAGCCGGAAAGGATAGACTGGAATCCCCCGGCTGTCTGGAATCCGGCATCAGCAACTTCATCCGGTGGGATACAGCAGATACAGTCCAGGTATTTCGCAAGATAGCTGTCAAGCAGATACCCCTTTTTCTACCCTATGTGTCAGTCTGCAGGCAGGCTTTGGAGCAGCGATTACGGGAATTATTAAATTTGAGTCAATAGGTGAGCTGGCACGGGCGGCACTTAGTGGTCCATTCATGCTGGAAGGGGGAAACCTGGTAACACAGATGTTCTGCCCCGCTCTGATGGGGTATGCAGTAATCAAGGTGTTCTTTGCCAATATTAAACGGGGCGGTATCCTCCTCATCCAGATCGCGGTAGGCAGTCTTTACCTGTTTTCTGTCCCAAGAGGTTACATAGACGGGTTCATCCAATGGTGCAAGCAGGTGATCGGCTTATGTCTGACGGCATTTCTCCAGTCCGTCATCCTTGTGGCAGGGCTCATGATATATAATGACAATCCGCTGCTGGGACTGGGGCTGATGCTTGCAGGTGTTGAAGTACCAAGGATAGCTGGACAATTTGGTCTGGATACCAGCACGAAAGGAAACCTGATGAGCGGCGTCCATATAGCCCAGAGTGCGGTGAACCTCACAAGGACATTCGTAAAGGCGGTGTCCTGATGGAAGGAAAGTTATCAGCCTTGGGAGCCTGTTTGACGGAATCGGCGGTTTTCCCCTGGCTGCAGTAAGAAATGGGATCTGTCCGGTATGGGCGAGTGAGATTGAACCATTTCCAAAAGCAGTAACACAAATACGCTTTCCTAAGATGATCCATGTTGGGGACATTACGAAGCTGCATGGGGAGAACCTGCCGACAGTGGATATTGTGACAGGGGGATCCCCCTGCCAGGATCTGTCCTGTGCATCAGCGAACCGTCTTGGCCTTAAGGGAGAGCGTTCCGGTCTGTTTCTGGAACAGGTAAGGGTGGTGAAGGAGATGCGCAGACAGGATGAAAGGAGGGGAAGACATGGAAGCAGACAGCCAAATCAGTCTGTACGACCTCGGTATATGGTCTGGGAAAATGTGCCGGGAGCCTTCTCCAGCGGCTGCAGGAAGGGGGAAGACTTCCGGAGGGTGCTGGAAGAAATCTGCCGGATACCGGAGGCGGGAGTGTCTGTTCCTGGACCGCCGTCCGGGGTATGGGCTCCTGCCGGGCTTATTATGGGAGAAGGATATTCCGTGGCATACAGGGTGCTGGACGCTCAATTTTGGGGCCTCCCCCAGAGAAGGAAAAGAATCTACCTTGTCGCTGATTTTGGAGGGCACAGTGCCGGAGAAATACTATTTGAGTCCGAAAGCGTGTGGCGGCATTATCAGGCGGTGTGCAGAGCATGGGAAGGAGCTGCCGCCGATTCTGAAAGCGGTCCTGCTGAATCAGGCAGGAATGACAGGGGAATAATCTGCCTGATGGACCAGGGAGGGGAGCGGATGGATGTGCAGGAAGGGCTGGCCGGGACTTTACTTGCAACTTCCTATAGGCATCCGCCTATTGTTGTGGAAGCCGGTACGCCTCTTCTTTTTAACAATCACGGTCCTGACATGCGGTATAGGGGACCGGTTAAAGTGGCTCAGACACTTACGGCAGCATTAGGAACGGGAGGGAATAATACTCCCCTGGCGGTGGTGCCGGAACCATACTGTATTGTAGGGAATATTATTAACAGACAGGATAAGAACGGCGGGAACGGCTGCGGCTTCCAGCAGGGGATCAGCTACACCCTGACGGCTTCCGACCAGCATTGTATTGTGGACACAAGGCATCCGGCAGGGCTGGCCAGAAGAATCATCCCCCTGGAATGCGAACGACTGATGGGGTTTCCAGATGGATGGACAAATATCCCGGGAGCCAGCGATTCCAAACAGTATAAGGCACTGGGTAACAGCATTGCGGTGCCTTGTGCGGAATTTATTCTATGCGGCATAGCCTGGCATCATACATTTGGAGATACAGTATGCAAACAAAACGATTCATAAGGAGGAAACCATGTATTTATATCCTGATAACTTAAAAGCCAGGGCAACCATGTGGCTGTGGCTGCTAAAAGACCTGGCAATAACCGGCATTGGCATCCTGTTCTCTGTTTTCGCATTTTCCTACGCAGGCTCCTTTATTCCCCTGGTGCTTACAGGGTTATATGCCTTTCTGACCATACAGGTGGAAGATACCAGCATCATGGATTTTATGCGGTATGCCTGTGCCTATTTTTTTACTGACCAGCAAAGCTTTGAATGGAGGTATACGGAGCATGAAAAATAAAAAGGGGGAATCGACAAGGGAGCTGATGGGAATTAAGGAAATCACAGATTACTCCCTTCGTACCTACACCGGGGAGGAACTGGTATATTTCCTGATTAAGCCAAGTAATATATCCGTACTTTCCCATGAAAGCCTGTCAGCCAGGATATATGGGCTGATGACCGTACTGAAGGGGATCGGGGAAATTGAAATGATGTGCTTAAATTCCAGGGAGAACTTTGAAGACAACAAGCAGTACCTGAAAAAGAGGACAGAGGAAGAAGAAAACCAGGTGATCCGGAATCTACTGGAAGCAGATGCCGCACACCTGGACAGGATGCAGGTGCAGATGGCCACAGCAAGGGAATTCCTGCTGATACTGCGGCCGGGAAGCCAGAAAGAGAATGAACTGTTCGCATACCTGAACCGGATGGAGAAGATGCTGAAGGAGCAGGGTTTTACATCCAGGAGGGCAGGGGAAGAAGACATCAGGAGGATCCTGGCAGTCTACTATGAACAGAATGTTACAACAGAAAAGTTTGAAGAGTTTGACGGGGAACGCTGGGTTGTACTGAATGAGTAGATACTTAAACTTTATATTTCATTTTTTAAAGCATCAGTTTAATGGCTGGTGTTTTTTAGTGCCAGAAGACAGGAGGTAAGATATTGGGTCAAGGCAGAGAAAAAAAAGCAAGGATGGAGACAGAAAACGAAGTCAGGCTGAAAGGATATCTGGATATGATAGCACCATCGGCAGTACAGTTCTACACGGACTATTATATTTTCGGCAGCACCTACCGCAGCGTATGGGTACTCAGGGAATATCCCACGGCTACGGACGAGCAGGCCATTTTACGGCACCTTGGGGAGAAGGACGGAGTCGCCCTACGGATTTATACCAGACAGGTCACATTACCAGTTCGTGTTCCATAACCAAGTTCCAGATCATAAAAAATGAACATGATTATTATTATAGCAAGTGTCAATAGTGATGATATTAGTAATCTGCGTATCTTTTCCATGTATATCTTGCACCAAAGGACATACCTATGCTGTGTTCAATATGAGTTCAACATCTGACCATGTATAATTTCCCTACACACAAAAAGGTTATGGCATCATATAGAGAATAACGGAATCTGTATATACGTGCTGATATGAAATTATGGAAAAAGAGTCAATAGAAGTGGACATCATATGGAAATGTAATTAGTGGAGGTGGTATCTAAGAGGCTGCGGTTGTTAATGAATGGGAAAGAGATCGAGGTAAAGTAACCGACCACTTTATCTGTTCTTAATTCATATATATTCAAAATATTGAAAGAAGAAGAAATCCATCAAAGAGAGCATTGACTACTACAAAGATGAAAATTCACTTAGAATAAAAATAAATTTCAGATAAATAGTAATACTATAATATGTAACAAGAAGCAGCCACTGTCCACACAGTGGTTTTATACATGCAGATAAAAATAGTTGCAGGCAACGCTCTAAAATGATTCATTCGTCAGGAGCATATATAAAACAAGCACAACTATTTATAATATAAATTCAAAAATAAAATCAGATAGGAGGTGATGCCAAATGCTGTCAAACGACAAAGTACCCAACAGATTGATCCACGAAAATTCTCCCTACCTGCTCCAGCATGCCTACAATCCGGTAGACTGGTTCCCGTGGTGTGAAGAAGCATTTGCAAAAGCAAAGCGTGAAGACAAACCAATTTTTCTTTCTGTTGGGTACGGATAGCATCTTTTGCGAACATGCCATTGGTGCCACGTAATGGAACAAGAAAGCTTTGAAGACGAAGAAATAGCCAAAATTCTCAACCAACATTTTATATCCATCAAAGTTGACAGAGAACTCCGTCCTGACATAGACAGTATCTAC
>Ga0153937_1000138_pt1 | contig 26067 bp, 23 predicted proteins | sample TSNY021MetaG_FD_104680 | JGI IMG/M metagenome (GOLD analysis project Ga0153937, IMG submission 104680) | Attine ant fungus gardens microbial communities from New York, USA - TSNY021 MetaG | ecosystem: Host-associated > Fungi > Mycelium > Unclassified | place: USA: New York, Robert Murphy County... | reverse complement strand
GCAGTATATCATGAAATTTAAAAATGTACCTATAATTGTAACTCCTAGATATGGTAATGAATTAATAGAAGAAATATTGATAGATAATAATATAAACTATTATACCATGTTGGACGAATTGCCATCTGAGTTAATTGGGTATGGTAGTGGAGATGTTTTTGATTATTTTAAGCAGATTAAGCTACATCCCACATGTAATATAATTTATGGTTTAAATGTATATAGCTTGATTGTCTATGAGTTGTTTAAGTATGTACATAATACTACATTTATATTAATACCAGAAAAGGAAATAAGACCTGAAAAATTAAAAGCATTTATGGAAAATTCTAATGATGCTAATATAAAATTATATGACGATCTTCTCGCTAATAATGAGATGGTAGTAGGTAATGTATTTATGACAGTATGTGCAAATGAAAACTTGTTATCAGATATGTTTCCCAATTCCATTATAGTGAATTGTTATGATTTATCTGACAAGTTTAAAATATATCACAATGAAAAGCTTTTACAATTTAAAAATAAATTTTTGGATAGAAAGCGATGTTTTATCATAGCGACTGGACCAAGTCTAATAGAAGATGATATATGTAGATTATATGATAATAAGGAATTTTGCATTAGTATGAACCGAATTTTTGCACTTAAAAGTAAATGGAAACCAGATATATATGTGTTTACTGATGGATATGGGCAAATGAAATTTAAGAAGGAGATATTGAGTTTTAATGTACCTGTTAAGATTATAGGTGACGGAAATATGGATTTTTGGAAGAAAAGTGATACGGAGGGATTGTATAAGATTCATGTGGTATCAGGTGATACACTGAGATTGATGAATTGTTTTTCTGAAGAAATTGAGCAAAAAGTGTATGATAATAATACAGTAACATATGTGTGTTTGCAAATTGCAGTGTATTTTGGGTTTAAGGAGATTTATTTGTTAGGGGTGGATTGTAACTATTTGAAAAATAGTAACAAGAATTATTTTTTTGAAGACGATGAAGTTGATACTTATAATCACTATGAAGACAAAATGATACAAGCTTATGAAAAAGCAAAAAGATATGCTGACACCCATGGTATAGTGATATACAATGCAACACGTGGTGGTATGCTAGAAGTGTTTGAGAGGGTATCCTTTGATGACATTTTTTGAGTGATTAAGGAGAATTGAGGTATAATATTGAAAAAAATTGTAGCAGTTATACCAGCAAGATATGAATCATCTCGCTTTCCTGGGAAGCCATTGGCGTTAATAGCCGGAAAGACCATGATTCAAAGAGTATATGAGCAGGTACAGAAAGTGAAACTGCTTGATGAAGTAGTAGTAGCTACCGATGATAATAGAATCAGAAGAGAAATAGAAATGCATGGTGGACGTGTAATTATGACAGGAGCATGTAAATGCGGTACAGAAAGAGTATATCAAGCGGTTCAAAATATAGAATGTGATATTGTCCTAAATATTCAAGGTGATGAGCCCTTAATTAAAGGAGAAATGATACAGGATTTAATAAGGGCAATTACAGAAGAAGGGGTGGTTATGGCAACGTTACGTAAGCAAATAACCTTAAAAGAAGAGATTGATAGTCCTGATATTGTTAAAGTTGTAGTGGATTATGAGGATAATGCTCTGTATTTTTCGAGATGTTCTATTCCATATTGCCGCGATATAGCAGACAGGAGAAAATATTATAAGCACATAGGAGTATATGCATATGAAAGGGCTTTTCTGGATAAATACATGCTGATGCCTGAAGGGTTTTTGGAAAATAGTGAGAAACTTGAGCAATTAAGGGTTTTGGAAAACGGATATAAAATCAAGGTTTGGGAAACGATATTTGATAGTATTGGAGTTGATATTCCAGAACATATAAAGAGAGTTGAAGAGGAACTGGAGAATGAGAGGTAGTTTTATCATAATTGCTGGTTTGTGTGTAGTGGAATCCGAAATCATTACAATGCAGGTGGCGGAAAAACTGGTAGAAATAATGAATGAATTTGATGTTGATTTTTACTTTAAGGCATCATTTGATAAAGCTAACAGAACCAGCATAGAATCTTTTAGAGGCAATGGAATAAAAGAGGGACTTAGAATTCTGCAAGAAGTGAAAAACACTTTTCATATAAAAATTGTAACAGATATACATGAACCATGGCAGGCTGGAATAGTAGCTCCAGTTTGCGACATTATCCAGATTCCTGCATTTCTTTGCAGACAAACGGATTTACTGGTTGCCGCAGCAAAAACAGAAAAAACTATAAATATTAAAAAGGCTCAGTTTCTGGCTCCTTGGGATATGAAGCATGTGTTACAAAAAGTTGAAAATGTTGGTAATCAGAATATTATGCTTTGTGAAAGAGGAAGCTGCTTTGGTTATAATAGCTTGGTAGTTGATATGACCTCTATTGTTGAAATGAAGAAATGGGGGTATCCAGTTATTTTTGACTGCACTCACAGTGTTCAGAAACCGGGTGGGAATGGTATGACAACATCTGGAAACAAGGAATATATTCCTTACTTGGCCAAGGCAGCAGTTGCTGTTGGAGCCAATGGTCTGTTTTTTGAAACACATTTGGATTCGAATAAAGCGTTATCTGATGGGTCTAATATGATACCAATCGAGGAAATAAATGATTTATTAAGCACTTGTTTGAAAATTAATGATGTTCTTAGCTAAGAATCAGCGTCAGATGGAAAAATACAATTTGGTATTGGGAAATGGACAAAACTTTTATTGACTATGAGTATCCAGTAAACAGATATTTTAACTTAGAAAATAGTACTATATTGCTAAGTTATCATTTGAATTGATAATAGAAAGAGATTATAAATGAAAGAGATAGCTGAAGCTAGGAAGGTCTTTGACCTAGAAATAGATGCTCTGATTATGACAAGAGATGCGTTAGGTGATGAGTTTATAGAAATTGTAAATAAGATAACAGAATGCAAGAAAAAAGTGGTTTTATGCGGAATGGGAAAATCAGGCCACATTGCCAGGAAGATTGCAGCAACATTGTCAAGTCTTGGTACACCTTCATTTTTTTTACATCCTTCGGAGGCAGCACATGGAGATCTTGGGACAATTTCTAAGGGTGATGTAATTATACTGATTAGTCATAGTGGTGCCAGCCAGGAAATAGTGAATCTTATTCCATCTTTAAAGTTAATTCAGGTAACTTTAATTGGTATAACATCCAGAGAGGATTCCATTCTGGCCAGAGAATGCGATATAGTCCAGATAATGCCTCCAGTGAATGAAGCATGTAATCTAAATTTGGCGCCAACCTCTAGTACAACGTGTACATTAGTATATGGAGATTCGCTTGCGGTCGTTGCCTCCCAAAAGTATGGCTTTAATATAAATAAATTTGCTCTGTTTCATCCGTCAGGTACGCTTGGGGATAAGGCTATAGTTAAAGTGTCTGATATTATGGCTAAGAAAAAGGAGATACCGATTGTTGATAAAGGCTGTAAAATTACTAAGGCAATAATTGAGATGAGTAAGAAGGGGTTAGGAGTAGTAGCAGTTGTTAATAGTGAAGGAATATTGGCTGGGTTACTGACTGATGGAGACTTAAGGCGCGCCATTGAACGCAAGGTTGATTTATATAATAATATAATAGATAGTATTATGACCTATACACCACAATATATTGAACCTAATCTTTTGGCAATAGATGCATTAAATGAATTAAAAAAATATAGCTTAAATAACTTTCCTGTTGTTGATGAAGAAAAACATGTTATAGGAATGTTAACCTGGCAAATGATTGTGAAGGCAGGTATAATATAAAATTACTAATTAATAACATCCAATAATGTGAAGATAGGAGTAAAACATGCCTTTATTTTCGATAATTACAATATGTTATAATGAAGAAAGTCGAATAAGTAGAACTTTAGAATCGGTATTTACTCAAAATCATGATGATTATGAGCATATCATAATAGATGGAATGTCAACAGATAATTCGATAAATATCATTAGGAAGAGTCAGGGTTATTATAAGAAAAATCAACTAAAAATATATTCTGAACAAGATACTGGTATATATGATGCTATGAATAATGGATTAAAAAAGGCTTGTGGTGAATATATATGCTTTATGAATTCAGGGGATCGTTTTTTTGACGTAGATATCTTGAAAAAGGTTGCTGAAATAATTGATAAAGAAAAAGCAGACATATATTACGGAGATACCATAGCAATATATCCCAATAATGAGATAAATTATATCACTATGATGAGTTGTGATAATAATCAAGAAGTAGCAAAACTAGCTAGAAAAGCATTTAGAAAAAAATTTATAAAAGTTCCCCATCATCAGGCAACATTTGCTCATAGAAGATGTTTTGAAGATAATATATTTGATTTACAATATAAGCTTAGAGCAGAGTTTAATTGGTTTATGAAATGTTACGAACGAAACTTAGTGCTTTATTATATGAAACTACCCATATGTTATTTTGAATCGGGAGGAACTAGTGATAAAGCAGAGAATGCATTATTAACTGTACAGGAGATGGATAGAATTATATACGGGTTTTATGAACATGATGAAACAGCTAAAGAGCAAATTAGTAAATTAATGCGTCAATATGCGAATGCAAAAGTTGAATCCAGAATTTTGGGAAATTGGTTAACGCTTAAATCATCAGGTTTGTCGATGGTTGATTACTTTTATAAGAATAATATTAATGAAATTGCGGTATATGGTATTGGTATATTGGGAAATCACTTTATACGTGAAATAAGAAATTCGAAAATATCTATAAAATATATTATTGATAAAAATGTCCGTGATGCATATCTTGGAGTCAAGACCGTATCTGTGAATGAAGAATTGTTACATGTTGATGCGATAATAGTCACGCCAGTTTTTCAATATAATTGTATAAAAGAAACATTAATAAAAAAAATTCAATGTCCAATTATTTCATTAGAAGAGGTTTTGGAGGAAGCATGGAAATAGTTTATTAATAATCTTTTGAGAAAGAGAAGAAAGAATGGTAAATAAAAAAAAGAAAATTGTTATTTGGGGAACTGGTGTTGCAAGTAAAAGATTTACATTCCTCCATAGCAAAATTATACCAGAGTTTTATATTGATAATAATGTAAGATATAACGAGTCAAATGCAGAAAAAAAAGTATATCATCCATCTGAAATACGAAAGTGGGATGAGATATTTATAATTGTAGCTGTATCCTATGCTAATTATCAGGAAATTAGAAAGCAATTGCTTGATTTAGGGTTGAAAGAAAATATTGATTTTACATTTTCAAGATTTTATTTTAATCCGATTAAAAATTTTATGGAAAATGAAAAGGATTTGAATAGTTTTTTGGCTTATATAAAAGATTCGGGTGAACTATATAAAAATAAGCAGTTAGTATTTCACTCTTGTTTAATCTCAGATTCTCCTAATCGGGGGTATTGTAATTTTATTGATATGTGGAATAAAAGTTTGGGAGGAAATAAACTGGTACTTATGTCCGAAACAGAGTTGATTTCTGATTCATTTGTCACAAGTAAAATCAAGATGCCTTATATAATATTACCCAGAGTATTTGAGTATGCTTACTATCAAATAAATGATAGTGAATTTGAAGTAAGTGATAAGGTGAAGCATTTAGTTGAAAAAAAATCTTATTTAAAGCTCGCGGCAGAAAAGCTAAAGAAAAGATGTGTGGATATTCAACAAGGATATGAATATTTTATTGTGTATGCCGTATATATGACAATACAGTGTTTGATCCAGGAATGGAAACCAGAAAAAGTTATTTTTTGGAATGCTTTGCAGGAGCGTCATGAAATAATGAGTGAAGTATGTAAAGAATATAACATTAATATTCTATTTTTTGAAGCAGGAGTTATTCCTGGAACAATTGAAATAGATAAGATGGGAGGGTTGGGAGAGAGTTATCCGGCAATCAGAGCAGCCGAATTTAAAGAACTACCGGTTGAAGATGAAGATGTTAAGAAGGCAGATGAAGTAATAAATTATTTGTATAATAGTAAGTTTAATCGGAATATTCAGCCAGATATGGATATCGGCTCGTTACTAAATAGGAAATTACGAAAGAGCATGCCAACGATTTTATATGCAGGGCAGTATGAATATACTTCCTGTATGTATCCTTATTCTGAAAGAACAAAAAACAATTTTTCACCTATGTATGTATCGGAAAATGATGCAATATGCCATTTGGCACAGTTGTGTAAAGCAAATAATTGGAATTTAATTTATAAGCCACATCCACTTACAATGAATAGGGATGATATGATATTTCCAGATAATGTGATATATCTAGAAAAGGGAGATATTAATACGATAATTGATTATTCTGATTTGGTTATTACAATCACATCCTCTGTGTCGTATAATGCTCTAATTCGTAAAAAAGCTGTATTAATGCTGGGATATACTCAGCTTTTGAATAAGGACTGCAGTTATGAAGCATTTAGCAATGAAAAGGTGCGGGAGCAGATCATTCTGGCTCTTAGCCAAGGAATGACAGATTTTCAGAGAGAAGCTTTTGGTATACATGTTGCACAGATGTTAAAATACTATTTGTATGATGGCTTGGTTGAAGCACCAATCCGATATGGTAGACACTTTAATGGTGATTTTATGTCCGCTAAAGCGGAGCTGGAGGAGTAAGTTTGAATAAAATTATTGGATTGATACCAGCGCGGTATGAGTCTACAAGATTTCCGGGGAAACCGTTGGCGGATATCTGTGGCAGACCCATGATATGGTGGGTATATCAGCAATGTTTAAAGGTGGATGAGCTATCAGAAGTTTACGTGGCAACTGATGATGCGCGGATTAAAAATGCATGTGAAGAGAATGATATCAGGGTAATCATGACATCAAGAGAGCACAAGACGGGTACAGATCGTATTGGAGAGGTGGCACAAAAATTACAGGCAGATTTATATTTGAACATACAAGGTGATGAGCCTTTATTGGAGCCGGATACAATCCGGGCAGCAATCACACCTTTTTATCATAATAAGGAGCTGCTTGTATCGAATCTCATGACAAAGATATCAAATCCTGTCGATGTTGTGAATAGTACGATTCCCAAAGTCATTACTAATGAAGATGGTATTGGTATATATCTAACCCGTGCGACAGCACCGTATCCGAAAGGTAATATTGATTATAGTTATTATAAGCAGGTGTGTGTATATGGATTTAAGCCGGAAGCATTGGCATTCTTTTACACATTTGGAATGGAAAAGGGGAAGGGTAAAGTTGAGGATATTGAAGATATTGAAATATTAAGATTTATTGAAAATGGATATAAAGTACAGTTTGTTGAAGTAAATTCCGAAACGGTAGCAGTAGATACTTTGAAGGATCTGCAAAAAGTAAGGGAAATAGTAATGCATCGAATATAAATACTGTTAAGCACTGGAAAGAAGAGATAGATCATGAAGAAGATTAGTGTTTTAGATTGCACTTTAAGAGATGGGGGATATTGTAATAACTGGAAATTTGGTAAAAGTAATATAATTAAGATAATTCAGGCGTTGGAGGAAGCTGGATCAGAGATTATTGAATGTGGCTACCTAAGTGATATAAATCAGTATGATGAAGATTACTCAAAATATGGGTCTATTTCGCAAATTGAGCAAATAGTTTCCAAAGATGATGCAGATAAATTATATGTGTGCATGATAAACTATGGAGAGGTGGATTTAGATGCATTACCAGACTACGGCGGAGGCTGTCTGCAGGGGATAAGAGTGGTTTTTCATAAAGATAAGGTTTATGATGCTTTGAATTATTGTGCCCAAATTATAAAGAAAGGTTATAAGGTATTTGTACAGCCTATGGCAATAATGGATTATTCAGATGAAGAAGTACTTAATATGATAGATAATGTAAATTATCTGAAACCATATGCCTTCTATATAGTGGATAGCTTTGGTGTTATGAAAAAAAGAGATTTATTACACTTATATTATATGGTAGAGTATAATTTATCAGATGAAATCTGTTTAGGTTATCATTCACATAATAATTTACAGCTAAGTTATTCAAATGCACAGGCTTTTGCTGAAATTCCTAAAAGTAGAGATATTATAATTGATTGCTGTATTTTTGGAATGGGTAGGGGGGCGGGGAATCTTAATTCGGAATTATTTATGCGGTTTTTAAATGAGACGCAGGGAAAGAGTTATCAAATATTACCATTGATAGCTGTTTATGATGAAGCTTTATCTGTATTCTATAATCGCAAGCCTTGGGGATACTCATTAGCAAACTATTTATCAGCGGTATATAAGTGTCATCCGGATTACGCCACTTATTTTGAAGGAAAAAGTACATTAACTATTGATGATTTAAATTCTGTGTTCAATCTTATTGATAATAAAAAGAGAAATAGATTTGATGCAGAATATGCTGCAAATATATATGCTGAGTATATGGGGGCTCAAAGCATAATGTATAAAAATAATGAAAAGTTTGTGACATTAGTTAAAGAAAGAGGTATTTTAATTATTGCATCCGGCAAAAGCACGATTTATGAGAAAAATAAAATTGATGCTTTCATTCAAAAAAATAATTGTGTAGTAATTAGTATAAATACTGATAATGATTTTTATCATTCAGAATTTATTTTTCTTAGTAATAAAAGACGCTATAAGCAAATTGATAAATCATTAAAGAGAAAAATGATTATTACCTCAAATATTTATTGTGACAATCCATACATGGTAATTGCATATGATAATTATATTAATAATATCAGTGGGGTTGAGGACAACTCAACTATGATGCTTATTAGTTATTTAATTGATATTGGGATAAAGCAAATAAATATAGCTGGACTTGACGGATTTTCAACCGACTTGGATAATAATTATGCTGATGAAAGTATGATGATAGGCATAAATAGTGAGACTGTAAAATTACGTAATAAAGGAATTGCAAAATTTATAAAAATGGTTAATAAAAAAGTTAAAATCAATCTTATCACAGAGGATAATACTAATTGGAGAAAATATGTATAAAAAAGTTTTAGTTTATATTATCTTTATTTTAAGTATAATCAATATTGGAGGAAGTATACAATATTTAAGATTAAAGAAAAAAAGCAATCTATTATTAAAAAAAGCGGAAAAGAATGAATTGAATTTTAAAACACTAATTAATTATGTAAATTTTATTCAAAATGGTAAAAGTATTAATGAGTTTTTTATAGTTAATGAATACAACAAAATAGCAATATATGGAATGGGGCAGTTAGGAAACAGGATTATTGAAGATATAAGAAATGGTGGCTTGATTGTCCAGTATGTTGTTGACATTAAGGGTGGCTTATTGGATATTGATATTCCCGTATTTCGGGCAGATGATAAATTGCCGCCAATAGATGTGGTGGTAGTTACAGTACCTCAACAGTATAAGGAGATAAAGGATTTGTTAAGTAATAGCAATTGTGACATTGTATCAATAGATGAAATTATTACTGAGTTAAGATAATAAAGGGAGATATACTTATATGCGAGATCTGGCACCAGTTGTTATATTTGTTTATAATCGTTTGGATAAAACTCAAAATTTGTTACAATCTTTAGAAAATTGTATCCTAAGTAAGGATACTGAAGTATTTATTTATTCAGATGGTTATAAAGCGGAAAGGAAAACTGCAAAATTAAAGGTCGATGCAGTAAGAGCGTATTTAAAAAGATATATGAATAGTCACCACTTTAAGAGAATTACGTTATTTGAAGCAGAAAAGAATAGGGGACTGGCAGATTCTGTAATAATGGGAGTGACAGAAATTATCAATAAATATAATAAAGTAATTGTACTGGAAGATGACTTGGTAGTATCATGTGATTTTTTACTTTATATGAATAAAGGGTTAAATTTTTATGCGAACGCTAAAAGTGTTTGGTCTATATCTGGTTATACAGATTCATTGAAAGAATTGGAATATTATCCTTATGATGTATATGCAACATATAGGGTTAATAGTTGGGGATGGGGAACATGGAGAAATAGATGGGAAAGAGTAGACTGGGATGTAAAAGATTATACATTTTTCAGGTATAATATTATTCTTCAAATGTTTTTTAATAAAGGAAGTAAACGGCGGTCACGTATGTTGATTGATCAAATGAATGGAAAAATAGATTCTTGGGCGGCCAGATGGGATTATTCATCATTTAAAAATAATATGATTACTGTAAGGCCTAAAAGGACTCGAGTTATAAATTGCGGATTTGATGGCAGCGGTGTTCATTGTGGTTTGTTCTACAGAAACAAGGGTAAATTATCTGATGATATAACACCTTGTCATTTTAAGAATATAAAGATTAATAAAGCAATAAACAAAGAATTTTGTAAGTTATATAGTATCTGATTATGTAAATAATCATTCCACACTTGTTGTAAGTAATAAACGGTGAGATTAAACCAGAATAGATAGATATAAAATACTTGAAGTATAGAGTCTTTAAAGGTGGGTTTTATGGGAAGTTAATATTAATGTTCCTGTTCAAAAAATTGAGAACGAAAATGAAATAAAGAAGTATGGTTTTGCCAAAGATGATGTTGTATTAATTTGCTTGAAAAGATAAATTAATATTTCTTATTGAAAATAACGTAATTTAAAGTCGAGATAAAATTTTGTAGAGGTATCGAATGGATAACTCTTTGTAGATATAAAATGAGTGAGAAAAGTGATGTATAAAAGAAAAGAAATGATAAAAACTTCAGTTATTATTCCAATGTATAACACCGCAAATTATATTGAAGAATGTCTAAATAGTGTATTGCAGCAATCACAAAAAGACATTGAAATAATTATTGTTGATGATGGATCCACTGACAACGGGTTAGAAATCGTAACCCAATATGTTAACTATTATAGTAATATAAGAGTTATATCGCAGAGCAACCAAAAACCGGGTGCAGCAAGAAACCATGGCTTGCAGGAGGCGATGGGTGAATATATATATTTTCTAGATTCAGATGATTATATTAACACTATTACCTTTGAATTATGTTACAATAAATGCAAAGCAGCTAATTTGGACTTTATTTTATTTGACTCAAGAATTATAAACTCTGAAGGAAATAATCAAGATTTTGATATGGGAAGATATGATAGAAGCCAGTTAGATATTGATTTAAATATAATATATAGTGGTAAAGAATACTGGGAGAAATTCTACCATAAAAAAGGAATTTTTTTCAGCCCATGCCTTGTTTATATAAAGCGAAGCTATCTATTAGAGAATCATATATATTTCTTGCAGGGAGTATATTATGAGGATAATTTGTGGACTGCAAAATTGTATCAATACGCTAAAAGAATCCAGTATATGCCCAAGAAGCTATATAACAGGCGATACCGTAGTGTATCCATAATGACCTCAGAGTATTCGCAATGGCATTTGTATAGTTGCATTGTATTGGCTAATGAAACGATATATACTATTCATGAATCCGATGAAGAGGATAAGACAATAATTTTAATAAACTTATTACTGCATTTACTTAAATTCATGCAACATATTATTAAGCAAATAGATTTAATCTATGAAACGAGAATAGATGATGAAATAATAAAACTATATAATTGTCATAATATATTTTATTATTTTGGAGAAGAAAAAATTGCAATTTGTATACTTTTGATAAGAATATATCAGTGTTATAAAAGGAAAGTCAAATATATTGATCGTGAAGAATCTTATTTAGTAGAGAGTGCTTTAAATAAAATGGATGATATATTAAACAAAGAACTAAAATCATTTTTTGGCAGTATTCCGTTGAACAAAATGGATAAGACAATCGGAATATATGGAACGGGTAAGATAAGTAAGTTTTTTTTGGAGTTCTATCAATCTCATATGGAAAATATTTATGCAAATATTTTTTTTATTGATACCTATAAAGAAAGTGGGAATGATTATCTTGGACATCCACTTTATAATATAAAAGATGTAAGTGCCAAGAATTTGGATATGTGTGTTATAGCAAGCATAAAATATGAAGAGGAGATGATAGATGAAATAAATAGAATATATGATAGCAGCATAAACTTATATTTACTGCCATACTGGTTTCATTATTTATTAAAATAACCTTACAGTAAACATTTGAGAATCTTACAGTAAGCGATTATAGTGAGATCAATGATAAAAATAGCTTATGCATAAACAGCAATTTACTAAGAATATTTCAAATAGAAATATATACAGTAAATCAATATGAGCAGACGCTAGTGATTCATAAAATAATCCTGGAGGTAGTTAATGATGTACAATGAGGCGGTAGTATCCAAAATACCAATAGTATACGCAACCGATCAAAACTATATTTTTACCACATGTGTATCAATAACATCACTTGCAGAAAATGCGGATAAAAAAACTTTTTATCTAGTCTACGTAATGGTAGAGGTTGGATTTAATGATGAAGATGATTTGCTCAATATGCTAAATCTGCGGTATTCAAATATTCAGATAAAAAAAGTATTTGTAGAAACAGAAATTTTTGATAATGTATATATACATAATAAACATATATCAAAAGCAGCTTTTTACAGGCTGGTAATATGTGACAATATTCATGATGATAAATGCATTTATCTGGATTCAGATACCATTGTTATGGAGGATTTACATGAACTTTGGAATTATGATATTGAAGAATATTATATCGCAGGATGCAGAGATATATGGATTGATAGATTGAGTTGGGAAGAATGTGAAAAGCGACGGATACAGACAAATATTCTAAGTATGGATGATTATATCAATTCTGGTGTACTTGTATTTAATCTAAAAAAAATAAGAGCGGATAAATTGAGTGAAACTTTTATTCAGCAAATGAAATGTAAATATTTATTTGAGGATCAGGATATTTTAAATGTATGCTGTTATCATAATATTCTCAGGCTCCCTGAGAAATGGAATAATTTTACTTCTAGTATGGGCCTTGATATAGAATTTCGTGAGGCAGGAATAAATGAGGATATACTACGAGTTTTTCGTATTTCAAATGGTATAACACACTATACTGCACATGAAGCAAGACCGTGGAAAGGACGTCTCTCATGGAAAAACAGGTATTGGTGGCATTTCGCCGAAAAGTGGAGTGATACAAAAGCATATCAGAAAATATTTCAAAATGTGGAGACAAGTGAGACTCAAAACAACTGGATAAAATGTATGGAAAAATACCGAGCATACCAAACAATTATTATTTGGGGATATACAAATTATGCAATGGAATTATGTGATTGGTTATTAAACGCAAAAATGAATGCAATAATATATTTTTGTGATAATGATAGGAGGAAATGTGGGCAGATATATAATGATATAGCAGTAATACCGCCAGAGCAGGCATTTGAAATGAAGCAGAGGTGTATCTATATAATTGCAAGTCAACGCTGGGGAGAAGAAATTAAAGCCGAAATATTGAATAATGGGATTATGCCAGAGGATGTTCAGATTTATAGGCGGAAAAGACTTGCTTTTTACCGAATGCTGGACAGGAAATATTATAGACAGGAACTGGAGGAAATATTTAAGAAAGAAGCAGTTAGTATGTCACCGGAACAGAGCATACAGGAATTAAAAAAGGAATTAATTGTGCAATTAAAAAAACATGCAGATTGGATAGATAAGTATTATCTGAAACGGTGGATATTAAAAGAAGAATGAGGTAATGTAATGCCAGAAGTATCAGTAATTATACCAGTATACAATGTGGAAAAATATTTGCCGCAATGCCTGGAAAGTGTAAGTCATCAGACATTAAAAGAGATAGAAATAATCTGTGTTGACGATGGCTCAACAGATAACAGTAGTATTATTTTGGATACTTATGCAAAAAGAGATTCTCGTATAAACATCATTCATAAAGATAATGAAGGTTATGGAAAAAGCATGAATACGGGACTGGCAATGGCAAATGGAACATATATTGCAATTGTAGAGAGTGATGATTTTGTTGAATTGGATATGTTAGAGAAATTGTATTCCGCTGCAATAGAGATTGATGCCGATATTACGAAAGCGAATCATTATAATTATCGGAAGGGAATGGATAAATTTTGTGATTGGCTGAAGGATTTTCCCAAAAAGCAAGTAATAAATAGTATAGAGTTCCCGACTTTACTAAATAAAGCAAACACGATCTGGACATGCCTTTTTAAAAGGTCATTTCTGAATAAGCATGGTATTATATTTCATGAAACACCAGGTGCGTCCTACCAGGATATATCTTTTGCAATACAAGGGTGGTTGTGGGCAGAAAGAGTATATCTCTTAGACGATGCAGTATTACACTATAGAAACGATAATCCTGATTCCTCTATGTATAATCCTGATAAAGTATTTTGTGTTTTTGATGAATACGAATGGCTGGAAGAGAAATTTCACAAATTCTGGAATAGTAAACCGATGCTTGAAGACTATTTTGTAGCAACCAAATATATGGACTATCTCAACCATTACTATAGAGTGGCAGCACAATACCAATATGCCCTGCTTTTAAGAATTGTTGAATCATTGGAAATGGATTCACGCAATGGAAGGATTCAAGCAGTTGCCTTTAATCCGGTGGTATTAGAACGTTTGAATGATATTAGTATAAATGTTAATAAGTTCTTTCAGAGAACCGCTAAAGAAGTACGGGATTTAAGGCTGGATATCTGTAAATTTGGAAATATCGATATTTATGTGAATGCTTTTGTGCATAAAATGGCAATGTTTCAACAAGTAGTTATCTATGGTGCTGGAAAAATTGGACAAAGAATAGCATATGTGCTGTTGACAAGAGGTGTAAAAATTGATTGCTTTGTTGTAACAGATAAAACATCAGAGAAGTCAGAGTGTATGGGAATATCAATACGAGAACTTAAGGAAATCAATGGTTTGACAAACAGTTGTGCTGTTATCATTGCAGTGACAGAAAAAAATCAGTATGAATTGTATCAAAATCTGGTGAAATATGAATTTAAGAATATTTTTCGGGTTGATGATGTTGTAAGAAGGATTATAACTAATTGTGTTGAGTAAAAGGAAAAAAGTACAAATATTTGTATACATGAAACATAAATTGCTATTAATCTGTCGTACCTTCATAAAAACATGATGAACTCAGAATCATAAGATGATATTTTTGTTTAGTATGTAACTTGGCGCTTGCGGTTATTGGAATTTTGTGTGAAACAAGCACAAAGCACCTTGGCATAATAATATTACGAACATTCGGATTTTTAAGAGAGTTATACTTGAGAGACAGAGAATTGAGAGAAAATCAGATGGAGACAATAAAAAATCTAACAGTAAGAGAAATCCCAAAAGGGTTGTTGCATTGGTATGATTTTACACCCGGCGGTAATGCATTATATATAGGGAATCAAACAGATGCACTGGTAGAGCAATTGGCAGAATGCATGTTAAAAATCACATTTGCTACTGTGGAGCAAACACTAGAGGCGGAGTGGAAGCTTGGATATTTAAAGCATTTTGACTACCTGATATCAATCACTGATTTGGAAAAAAATCAGTGTCCGGAGATGATTTTATCCAGTTGGAAAGACATATTAAAGGTAAATGGTCATATGCTTCTAGGCATGAATAATCGTATGGGACTCAGGTATTTTTGTGGGGATAGAGATCCATACACAGAGCGAAGTTTTGATGGAATTGAGAATTACAGGAGAGCTTATGTAAAAAGTGAGGATTGTTTTCAAGGCAAAATGTATGATCTTGCAATGATAAAAAGTTTGTTGCATGCTTCCGGTTGGAATTCGTACCAATTTTTTTCGATTCTTCCTGATTTGATGAATCCCATGCTTCTTTATGCAGTGGACTATTCTCCCAATGAAGACTTGGCAAATCGCGTGCATCCTGTCTACAATTACCCAGATACAGTCTTCTTAGAAGAAGAAGCTCTTTATAATGGGCTGATAGAAAATGGCATGTTCCACCAGATGGCCAATGCCTATCTGATTGAATGTACCATAGATGGTACATTGTCAGATGTGAATCATGTAACCTGTTCTATGGAACGAGGAAAGGAGAATGCACTCTTAACTGTAATACACAAATCGGGGCTTGTAGAAAAGCGTGCTGCTTATCCGGAAGGATATAAGCGTCTGGAACAGTTGATAAAACATGGCGAGGATTTGAAGGAACACGGACTGCTTGTAGTAGACGCCAAGCTTGAGAATGGTGTATGTCAAATGCCTTATATAGTAGCAGAGACAGGACAGCTTTATTTAAAACATTTATTGCTGACTGATAAAGAAAAATTTTTAGAAAAACTGGATCATTTCCGGGATTTGATTCTACAATCATCGGAGATCATCAAGCCCGATAACGGGGAAGGTGAGGGAGCGGTTTTGCGAAAGGGATACTTAGACCTGGTGCCGCTTAATAGTTTTTTTATAGATGGAAAATTTGTGTTTTATGACCAGGAGTTTTGTGTGGATAATTATCCGGCAAATGTGATAATACACAGAATGATTTCAACTCTTTATGCCGGTAATATAGAATTTCAGAAGGTTTTGCCAATAGAGAGGCTTTATGAGAGATACGGACTGTTGAAATACCGAAAGCGCTGGCAGCAAGAAGAATGGAATTTTCTGGGAAAGCTATTACAACATAAAGAGCTCCAAATATATCACGAAAAATATAGAAGAAATGCAGAGACTGTCAATTCCAACCGTCAACGAATGAACTATTCCGAAGCAGAATATCAACGGTTGTTTGTAAACATTTTTAAGAATGCAGATAAAAAGAAACTAGTCTTATTTGGTTCAGGAGCTTTTACAAAACGTTACCTGGCATATTATGGGAAGGATTATCGTGTCTATGCCATTATTGATAACAATGCGGATAAATGGGGTGATAAACTGGAGGGAATTCTGATTCAACCGCCGGATTTATTAAAGGAGCTTCCTGTAGAGGAATATAAAGTAATAATCTGCATCAAGAATTATATGTCTGTAGCCAGACAGTTAGAAGCTATGGGGATAAAAGATTACAGCATCTATGATTCCGGTAAAACTTATCAAAGAAAACAACTGATTATAGAACCCAAATCAGAAGAGAAGACAACTCTCAAAAAGTATCACATAGGATATGTGGCAGGTATATTTGATATGTTCCATATAGGGCATGTTAATTTACTCCGTCTGGCAAAGGAACAATGTGATTATCTTATTGTTGGTGTTGTTTCGGATGCAGATGCATATATCCAAAAGGAGAAATCACCCATTATTCCTTGTGAAGAACGGGCAGAAGTGCTTGCTTCATGCAGATATGTGGATCAAGTGGAGATTTTGCCGACAGGTTATGCAGGTATCCGTGATGCATATAAGATGTATCATTTTGATTGTCAATTTTCGGGTGATGATCACGGTAATCATCCCGATTGGCTCGCAACCAAAGAATTTCTGAAGAAAAATGGTGCAGATATTGTTTTTTTACCCTATACAGAAAAAACGAGTTCGACGAAGATAAGAGAGCAGTTAAAGAATCTGGAGAGTAGAGTGTTTTGATGAAAACAAGTATGGATATAATGATTTACGCAACAGGGATAATAGATGTAAACCACCCAAACCAAGGAATCATGGATATTGCAGGAGCAAGTTTTACAGATATGGTCCTGGATATCTCTTTATACTGCAATCAGCATACCTTCAGGAATATGGATAAGAAAAGCCAGAGGTATCACCTTGGTATGCAGATAATTGAGCATCCGGAGATTTTACCCGAATATCTGGAACCGGTGCTGGATCAATGTGCCAGAGCAAACATACAGCCCTCTGCAGCAATAGCACCATACCTGTGTCGGGATACCAACCACAAGGCTTTTAATGATATCCTTCGGCAGCTTGCAGAAGAAAGCATACAGATATGCGCAAAAGCAGGCTGCAAGTATTTAATTGTCAGACCCCTGTTTGCCGGAATAGCGGATGCAGATCTATGGAAGGAGAATCGGGAATTTTATCTGCACTTAGCTTCCTTAGCAATAGAACATGGAGTGATGCTATTACTGGAAAATCAATGTAAGGATGTAAACGGACATCTGGTGAGAGGCATTTGCTCTGATGGTCATACAGCAGCTGATTGGGTGGACAGCCTGAATGAAGAAGCCGGAGAGCAATGCTTTGGCTTTTGTATGGATGTGGGAGTATGTAATCTTTGTGGTCAGAATATGTATGATTTTAGTGTTACACTTGGAGACCGGCTGAAAGCAGTAGTTTTGCGTGACTGCGATGGTGACAGAGAAAATGCAATGCTGCCCTTTACCTGTGTGGATCAAGGTCACGCGCAGACAGACTGGTTAAGTCTGATCCGTGGCTTGCGACAAATAGAATTTTCCGGAAACCTGATGCTGAATCTTGCAGATACAGCTGCTGCAATTTCACCAATCCTTCGCCCGGGTCTGCTGCAGCTGGCAAAATCAATAGCAGATTACTTTCAATGGCAGATAGAGATTGAAAGCCTGCTAAAGAAATATCAGTCAAGAGTTCTCTTTGGTGCAGGGAATATGTGCAGGAATTATATGAAATGCTATGGAGAGCAATACCCGCCATTATACACCTGTGATAATAATAATACCCTATGGGGAACGAACTTCTGTGGACTGGAAGTAAAGCCGCCGGAGAATCTGAAACAATTACCGGAAGATTGTGCTATCTTTATCTGTAATATTTATTATCGGGAAATCAAACAGCAGCTTGATAATATGGGCATAAAGAATCCAATCGCATATTTTAATGATGAATATATGCCTACACTCTATTTTAACAGACTGGAAGACAAGGAGGAAGCATCATGCTGCAGATAGGAATACAGACAAAAAATGCCGTAAACGATGCAAATCCTGCAGAAAGCTTTGCCACATTGAAAAAGGCAGGTTTTTCATGTGCTGATTTCAGTTTAAACGGATATGTATCAGACAGCGATATTTGCCAGACTGATGGAAATAGATTCTTTGACAGGTCTCTATCTGAATTGGTGCAATTTTTCACGCCGCATAAGCTGGGTGCGAAAGCCGCTGGTATTACAATTCATCAGATGCATATGCCTTACCCCATTTATATTCCTGCTGGAAAGAAGTCACTGAATGATTATCTCTGGAATGAAGCAGCACCAAAGAGCATGAAGATATGCGCTTTCCTAGAATGCCCCTACATAGTTATCCATGGGTTCAAGCTTGCAAGATTTCTTGGCTCAGAAGAAGCGGAGTGGAAACAGACAGAAGTATTTATAGATGCCATTGCACCCATGGCAAAGGAAATGGGAATTACCATTTGTATTGAGAATCTGTATGATAGCATCGGAGGGCATCTGACAGAAGGACCATGTTGTGATGCGCGAAAAGCTGTGGAGCGGATTGATCGGATTAACAGCAGATACCATGCAGAAGTACTGGGATTTTGCTTTGATACAGGTCATGCCAACCTGCTGGGACTGGACTTTGAAAGTTTTATCACGACACTGAATCATAGGCTGAAAATATTGCATATTCATGATAATGATGGTGTAAGGGATTTACATCAGATACCATTTACTTTTACCAGGACGAGAGAGAACCAGCCTTCTACAGATTGGGATGGATTTATCAGAGGTATGCGTAATATTAAATTTGATAAAGTACTGAGCTTTGAGACCGCTCCGGTAATGACTGCATTTCCGGAAGCGTTACAGGAGGATGCGCTTGGATTTATTGCAAGAATTGGAGAATATTTTGCGGCTACAATATCCCTAATAAATATTTGACTTTTACAGCTGAATAATTTATATTCCAAATTGAAACAGGAAGGAAGAATTGATAACCTGCTTAGGTGTGTGAAAGACAGAGAGTATTGTAAGCAATTATTAGTGGAGTATAGTTTAGGATAACCTCTTGTTTAATTATTAATATAATGGTAATGATGGAACAGCACCATTCCAAAATAAATTAATAAAACAATAAGAAGAAATTGAAAAATTTTCAAGCGGATATAAAGTCAATGAGGTGGCAGATACGTTGTCTCATTAGCGATTTCTGAGAAAATGTGTTTACAGATCAGGGATCTGAGGCAGGGAACATCAAATGCAATAGACAGCATATCCTTTACCCAAGTTATATTTCGTTATTTTTGCTATAGTTGGAATTATATGGGTACTCAAAATAATGGGAGTAAGTACAAGTACAAGCGTTGATGCATATGAGATGATGTGGAAAAAGCATTGGATCAGTTGGAAGAAATCAAACGGGAGGGTAGCCTGCAATGGACAGGCTGGATCAGGCGCTTAACAAGATTCTTGGCATACGCTCTTATTTTGGCACGATGCAGAACCGGCTGGAACATGTCAGGGGTGTGAATTATATTTTGGAAGAAAACCTGTAAGCAAGCTAATCGGCTTTTCGCTCAGTTTAGTCTTTATGGAGATTGGGAATAATCTTTTCAGGGCTAAAACTAGACCTGAAACTAACCCACAGATTAGTCCCCAAAAACAGAAGTTTTCCGACTTGCAAATCATAACAAAATAATTGAATATTAACAAAATAAATGTTACTATAAATAAAAAATGTTATTTTCTATGATAAATGCGAAAACGAGGTCATTATGATTGATTATTTGGAGGAAATGCTAGGATTAAAGGTTAAAATTCAAAAATGGGATGGAGAGAAAAAGTTTCCAATCTATCTGCAAAATAAAAGAGAATACTATGTACTTTTTATTGGTGAGGAGCAAATTCTGGTTGTAAAAATATTATCAGAAGACTTTAGTTTACCGATTTTTCAAAAGCAAATATTACAGTTAACGAAGTATACGGATATGCAGATTGTACTTTGGATGGATAATATTACTTCTTATCAAAGGCAATCTTTAATCAAGAACCAGATCTTTTTTATCGTCCCCGGCTCACAGCTCTATATCCCATCGCTGGGAATGTGCCTTAAGGAACACTTTCAGAATAAGCCGCTTAAAGTCGAAAAACTTACTGCAATGGCTCAATATATATTGCTATATATCATATATAATCCCCAAAGTGCTTCGTATAATCAGGCTGAGCTTGCAGCGAAACTGGACATCTCTGCGATGAATGTCAGCAGGGGTGTACAGGAGTTAAGTGAATTGGGTTTGGTTAATACGGAAAGTCAAGGCAGGAGTAAGCTGGTACAACCGGTATCCTATGGAAAGGATTTGTATGACCTGGCAAAAGAATATTTGCAGTCTCCCATTCAAAAGAAAATATATGTGGCATATGAAAAAGTATATGCTGATTTTCCAATGGCAGGAGAGGAAGCATTGGCAGAAAAGACTATGCTTAATCCACCAAAACGAAAAATACGGGCATTGGATAAAAAGAAAATCCAGATCATCTCCGAGGATGCAAAGATTGATCCGAATTGGACAATAGATGAGGAATATATTGAAGTAGAGTTATGGAAATATAATCCTGATCTTTTTGTGCAGGATGGAATGGTGGATGTTATTTCATTGGCATTGAGTATGCAGGAAATGGAGGATGAGAGAGTGGAAGAACAAATTATAGAAATGATGGAGGAATATAAATGGTAAAAGGATTTGAAGTTAGATCCTATCATGTACAATATGGCATCCTTATGATAGTTATCCAGAATAATATACGGATATAAAGTCAATCAGGCGGTGGATGATGCTGCCTCATTAGCGATTTTTGAGAAAATACGTTTACAGATCAGAGGTCTGAGGCAGGAGATGTAAGCATGAAACTTGCAACCGGGTACTACGATCGACAGCAAATCATGAATATGATAAACAGCGAGCTGACCACATTAGGGCTTTCCAATGTGGAGGCGCTGGCTTATGGAGACAGTTCTATACAGATTGCCAGTGAGGACTATTTTGTCACCGGCTTAAAAGGGAATATGTTTAAAGTAGATGATCCGGCGATAGAAAATATATACACTTCCGTTTTTTATGACAATATCAAATATGGAACAGTAGTAGAAACACAAGCCGTCTTCAAAGGAGGTGCCGTCCTTTTAAATTCAACAACAGATACCGACCATAACAGATTTGTCATTACCGGAGATAATAATAAGCTGTTAATACGCGCCAATGGTAATTCCGCTGAACCATATGTGGAGTTGACACTGGCAGCCGACAGTTATACAGCAAGCCAGATGACTTCACTGCTCAATAATGCATTTGCAGCCAACTCCCTGAGCTTGACAGCGACCTATTATTCTGAATATGTTTCCGGTGCAGGCACTTTTTACGGGTTTCAAATAATCTCCGCAGAATCCGGAGTAGATAGTAAAATTGAAATTGACATAGCCGGAAGCAGTGCGTATGATACGCTGTTCCGGAATTGCTCCTATACCACCTTTCGATCCAATTACACATATACTACAGGTACATATAGCTATACTTCATCGTATGCAACAGGTGCTGCTGACTTAACAGAATTTCCGCTCACCATAAGTGAGGGTGCTGACAAATTTGGAATCAACGTGAACGGTACTTATTATGAGATTGCATTAGAACAGCGCGGATATAGTAGTCTTTCGGATCTCATTACTGAGATAGATGATAAAATAAACGGGATCAATGCACCGGCAGGTCTGAAGGATAAGGTAACTGTTTCCGCCTCCGGCAGCAATATACGCTTTACACCTGTTTCCGGCAGCGGGATATCCACTTTAAGCTTGTCGGCGGTCTCAGGCAATACAGGATATAAGGACTTGTTTGTGGGAACGAATACAACCTATACGGAAAGGACCGCCGTCAGTTCTGGTACCAGCGTCAGGTCACCGCAGATAACCCTTAATATTCCCATTGGCACTGTGATAGACAGTGCAGTAAAGGCTATACATTCGTATTATTCATCTGACTCCTGTTAGTGGGAAGCCCATGCAGTACTTTCGTGTTTCGCGTCATTTTGTGCAGTACAATTGCAACATTTTAATTGACACAAAGACAGATTTTTGTTATTATAGCCTTACAGTATTTTTAATTGCTGTTAAGGCCTTATTTATTTTTCCTTATTTCTTATTATCTTTATATTTATTTCGTTCAAAATATTGATATTTTCACAATATTCCCGAAGGATTAAAGGAGGATGCCGTTCCATCACAAGAAAACTTACCAAATTGCCAAACGCAAATGCTAAACGAAAAAGCATTTTATTTGTTGCGAAAATTTAAATTATAAGTTATAATTAGAAAGGATAACCTAATGGAAAACGATTTTATTATGAGTCCAAAGGTGGATTATGCTTTTTAAAGAGCTTATGCAGGATGAGCAGATAAGAGCAGGATTTTTAAGCGCAGTCTTAAATATACCTTTGGAAGAAATTAGAAAAACTACCCTTGTGGATACGAAGGAGATGATTCTATGACTGATATACCTTTTGAACTTGAAGCGGACCCGTTTTATAGTGATATAAATCAGGCGCGTCTGCGCCAGGCTGCGAAGGACATGGATAGTGAAAAATGGACTACTCACGAGTTGCTTGAGGAAAACAATGACTAAGATATGGCGCGACGAAGCATGGAAAGATAGTGTTTACTGGCAGTAACAGAGCAGAAACCATGATTGAATCAATAGGCTTATCAAGGATGACAGATATTCACAGAACCTGATGGTTAATATTTAACAATGAATCGGGATTGCGCATCTTAATGAATCTTCATATTATTGGTAATAAAGCATTAAATAAGAGAAAATACTTTAATGTACTTAATAAAACCAGAAAGTGTCTGGCAGCAGAAGGTATGGATGATTTCAGAAAAAGCATTGCATATATTGAGCGGTTTCAATGTCAATCCCAGATAACAGATACTATTGTTTTAGAAGGTTTTAAAAAATGGCGGAAGCCTTCAGAGGAGATTTTATCGGATTTAAAAAAATTAGTGAAGATAGATGACATTCCATTGTATATAGATGAGAATCTGTGCATTGCTTATAGTCTGGAATCATTGATGACTTATATTGCAGAAGCTATTAAAAAGATTACCATAAAACCTTTCAGGTGAAGGCCTTTGGAGCAAAGGAAATCTTTCAGTCCAGTTCCGATCCAATTATTGCAACTCTTGCTACCATGCAGCATTATGGAGTTCCTACAAACGTTTTGGATTGGAGCACTTCAGCTCTGACAGCACTCTATTTTGCAGTAGAGGATCAAATGCTTTATAGTATGGATACACCTCAAAATCGTGATAAACCTGATAAAGATGCTGCTTTATGGCTTTTAAATCCTTCTCGTATGAATAGGGCACGCGAGTTTTTAAAACGAGGAGCAGCAGACCGGAATGGTATTAATGCAATGCCTATCCCGGGGGTTTATGACGATAATCCACAGTTTCATGAATATCTTCCGTTGAAGATAAGCAGTATTAATGACATAGAATCTACACCGCAACACCCTATTGCCGTATATGTTCCACATGTAAACGCACGTATCAAAGCACAACTCGGAACCTTCACCTTGTTCAGCCTTAAGGATGAACCGAAAGCAGTAGTAACGAAAAAAGATAATAATGGCAAAATGTATGGTGATTTATTGCAGATGCAGAAGTTTTACGAAGAAACTGCAAAAGATGAGTATGAACCTTTTTTGACCTGTGTTCGGATATCCAGAAAATGTATTAATAATATAGCAGATTGGCTGAGGGATATAGGCATTACGAAGCCTGTTATTTATCCAGAGTTGGAGAATATATCCAGGTATCTTACTGAGGAAGTAAAACGGTATTTATAATGTTTATAAGGGGTAAAATCAAAATCCATCTTACCGACAGGTCTTGTTGTGGGGTCTTTGACTCGGTAACATGAATGAGAAGGGGTGTACCTTTATACACTCGGGTTGGCAGCGGAGACATATTGTTAACAAAAGAATAACGAGCACATGAGGACACAGAGAATGAGATTAGAACAAAGTGAATTAGGAGTTCAAAAAGGAAGAGAATTGGCTGGAGCATTAAAAGAAGGTAAGTTTCCTATGAATCATATTAGCAATCACAGGGAAGATTTCACACGGGGAAATGAGGAGCTGTGCCGGTATAGGTTTAATACTTATATTGGTTCGTGCGGCTATTTTCTGATGGAGAATCGTTTGTGTCAAAACAGGAGTGAATATTGTGGATAAGAGAACACCCAAAGGCACAGCAAACTTGATTCTAAAGGATGTAGGGTTGAAATAAGCCCTATATTTCTCTAATATAGATATTAATTTAATTTGTGAATGAATGGAGGTGAATGATGAGATATGCTTACCCGGCAGTTTTCTCTTTTGAAGATGGAAAAGTACTTGCAAGTGTTCCGGATCTGCCCGGATTACACACTTTTGGAGATGATTTAGCGGATGCATTTTATATGACACAAGATGCAATAGAAATGTGGCTGTGGGATGCAGAAAATAATCGTCAATCTATACCGACAGCATCTGACCAGGAAGATATTATGAACCTATGCAGGAGCTCAGATCAGTTTGTCAGCATGGTGGCAGCTGATACAGACGAATACCGCCGTCAAAAATAATACACGTGCGGTCAAGAAAACATTAACAATTCCTGCATGGCTTAATTACCAGGTTGAGTAAGCGAATGCACCTTTTTCTCAAATTCTTCAGGAAGGTTTGAAAAAGTATCATAAAGGAGGAATTGTGGATAAGAGTGAGTAGACTACATTGAAGCATCTCAATCACAATTTTCAGCAGTATAGGTCATAAGCAAAGATTTCATTTCATCAAACCAGAAGTCATTGTTATTTACAAATAAGTATGAATTTTCAATTATTTCGATTGTTTGATGGATTTTTATTTGTTTAAGGATTAAGTTCTCTTCGTTAATAAGATATTGAAGTTGCTCATCATCAATTTGAGAAAGAATTTGTCCATTGTATCCACACTTACGAATATATTCTTCCTTATTTTTATTTGCAGATAGTAAGCGGTTGGATAAATCTGTATTATATGCCATTTTTCTGCTCCTCTTGACTTTCTAATGTATTGCTTAATGATTTTTCAATCTTAACCATATTTGTTAATTCCTTTAACTCTAAATCAATCAAATAT
>Ga0153937_1000137_pt1 | contig 26104 bp, 24 predicted proteins | sample TSNY021MetaG_FD_104680 | JGI IMG/M metagenome (GOLD analysis project Ga0153937, IMG submission 104680) | Attine ant fungus gardens microbial communities from New York, USA - TSNY021 MetaG | ecosystem: Host-associated > Fungi > Mycelium > Unclassified | place: USA: New York, Robert Murphy County... | reverse complement strand
CAAGATTCTTCAATCCCCAATTGTTAGGGTCTTGCTCGAAGTTTCCGACATCCGGGTAATAGATACTGAAATCTCTATCAATGTTAATGAATATGCCGGTAGATGATTGTTTCTGGCCATCTGGCAGTGTTACCGCACCCAATGATGCATGATTGGCGTCGTTATTACACGGCGTATAACATCTTGTATCTGCAAATGGGTAGTGATTGTTTGCACTCTTTATGTCGTGGGAGTCTCCGGCAGTATAATGATGCGGGTCGGTACACACAATGTAAGTACCATACAGCATCTTACAGGCATTTGTGTGAACGTGAGTGTTCATCTTTCCTGTACAGCCTCCGATGAATCTGGAGAAGTCTGGTTTGGTTTCCGGTAGATGACATGTTTTTCCATCGTGTTTGACTGAAGCCGAATGTACCACGTGAGTAGTGCGCGTGTATGAATCGTTTGAAATCTTACAACTTAGGCAGTAGTTCCCTTCCCACCATAGATGATGTGGGTCTGAGTTTTTACATACACCGGCTGCCGTCGAGCTATCTGGCCCATAATGCTCTACTGTGTAGTTTCCTGCTTCGTACTCATTGCGATAAATTCTGATAGTAGACTCCGTAGGATCATATGGTGTATCCAACCAATAACTTTGTCCATTGGTTCCTTGCATCCATCCGTTAGAACCATGTAGTTCAGACGGGATATCCACGTAGTACTGGCCTGCTGTTTGAACCACCTCAGAATGACCTGATGTTAATGCCGCCGTAGAAGCCATATTCAGCGTTGCATAAACAGTTCGTGTACACGTGTGAGTACATGACGCGCACTTGTTATCAGTGACATTCCATAAATGGTAAACACTAGAATAGGTACAACCGGAGGTGTGTTTCATGATAGTGTACGTCTTTGAAGTGTCTATTGTGATGATGCCACCTATTCCACTGCCCTCTCTATATGATATTGCATATTGAGTCCCGTTCTCTCCTACAACAGGCAGCCACGATCCTGACGTTGAAGTAGTGAAGATAATAGACCCGGGTAGGTACAACCACTTCTCGGCAGCACACTCCGCGTCGCACACATGAGCATTATATGGATTACCGCAATTGTACCCCATAGGTATATCTCTGTAACAAGAAGACGCATGGTAGGACGCTGACGTGCAATGCAGATGGGAGTACATACAGTTTGAATTGTTAGGACACTTTCTCAACTCTGACGAAACAACCGCCGGTGATAAATCCTCATAGACACGCATGTCGTACTTAGAATCATTGCTTATTACCGTTGCGTAAGCATTAGATATTGGATTGTGTATCAACACGTTGTTAATCTTCTCATGACTTTCAGAGTATGGAGCTTCTTTATAGCTCGTCCAGGCTGACCAATCATTTCCATCGGTACCTTTATAACTTATATTCTTCTTATACTTTACCGTCGTATTACCTGTGTTCCACTCCCCGTTAGTAACTGGAGCAATAGAATCAGATGCACTCCATACTCTACCGGCAGACGGCCTTGATGTAGAATCAAGAATGTTTAATCCGGACTTTATGTAGTAGGAGTTATACGAACTTGACGCAGAGGACTGATTGCTTGACGACCCACTCACACTGTCCAAGTTAGGCTGCGCTGCACTTATCTGATGGGCAGCACTGTTGTACTTGCTTGTGTCGTTATCTTGCTTGTACTTCGTCTTAACGCTTGTGTAGCCTCCATTGTATCCTGCCGTTGTAGGGTGATCGGCAGACCATCCAGCGGCTGAACTCACGTTGTCATTCCATAGAACATCAACATCCATGTCAACTGCTGCTTTAGGGAAACTGAATTTTTCTGTTGCTGTCACTGAATATTTGAATGTATCAGAACTGCCAGCACCAGTAGATGCATTGCCAAAATTGCTCTCAGATATTGTGTATTTAGATAAATTGATTCTAGGTGAAATATATGAGTAGTACATTACATCCTGATAACCTTCAGTTGTATTGACAATCAGATAATCACTAACTACTGTGACATTCTCTGAAGTAAGAGTTCTCACAATATTGTTGATTGCATTCACCGCTATTGTTTTACACTTATCGTGAGTGCCGCTAACACTATAACTCTGGGCCTTGGTTGTATTACCCCAAACCTGATTAGCAGCATCCAGTGTTGTAGAGAATTGCAATCTTCCATTTCCACTAGAATAACCGCTTTGTGAATAAAATGCATCGTACCCAACTGTCGGTGATATTGTGAAACTGGATGGGTTCGTAAGCTTAACATTGCCTGTATACTTGAAATTATCAAGTAACCACACTTCCAATCCGATGATATCCATGTAGGCATAATCATCAATGTTTACTCTTAATTCGTACGTGTAAGTACATTTCCCCGGATGTGTTCTATTCCTATAGTGATTTACCTCACACCCATTGCCTGTAGAATATGGACAAGAAGCATCTTCGGGACAAGTCTCTCCAGCTTCTTCGTCATGACCGCCACAATCAATTACACACGGCGAATCGGCACCATAACACTGTGAATTAGTTACCGTGATTGTATAGGTACGATAGGCATTCTCTGTCTTCCATTCAAGCTCAACATTGACCATATACTCGGTAGCACCTGTTCCAACAAATAAATCTGCCGTAGTAGGGATACCTGCCATTGCTTCCCAGCCACCATGGCCAGTAACATCTTTTGAATCCTCTGAGTAGGGCTTGTTGTGCTTAATCTCGGATAACGGTATCTGACGCATGTCTGAATAGTAATGTGGACGGATATTTAAAATCCAACTGGCATCATCGTAGGCTCTAGAGCCGTCAACCTCAACACCTGTTGGCTTACCTGGTAAATCCTTTACATGTGAACCACCGGAATGGAAACACAGCGTACCATATGCTTTATACCTGTTCTTTAAATTCTCACATACCGTCACACCTGTATCCAGTATGGTAATAGAACTCTTTGAACCAGTAAGATAGTCTTTTAGTTCTGCATACGTAGTGATATTCGCGGACTGTATTGCTCGCTTGCCGTCAACGGTTGTTAATGTCCAGTTATTGGCACCTAACGTTATGATATCGAAATGCTCTACGTTAGCAGAATCTGTTCCTTTGATAGTTTCTGCTTCCAGAAATAGTGTGACCTTGAATGATTTGTTGGAGCCTGATTGCTGCTCAAACCAACTCCATGTATTTAACATGTCGCTTTCTGTTGCAGATAATTTTATTTTTATTGTGGCTACTTCTTCAACACAACCAGCTTCGGTGTCTGATAAGTCTTTGCTCTTCGGATTTGCGGATAGCGAGAACTTATAGGGGTACCATGATGAACTGGGCGGAGATGAACCACTGGAGCCGCCATGATCAGTAGCTGCTGTACCACCTATTGCTGCTGAACCTGCGAATAATGTGAATCCTCTCGGTCCCCACGGATTACCTTCTGCATCTGTTTGCATGATGGCCATATCCCATGAGAAGTTATTTGTCCAGAATTGTGTGGATTCACCAGTGTAGCGAAGGAAACCTGTAGAATTTACCCTGTGGTTAGCAAAATAGTGATACATCCACCAGTTACTTCCTTTGTATTTGTCCTCGTCTAGCCCATAACGTGTGTTTATCCGCATCATATTGTTCATGGCCGTTTCTAGTGCCCTTTTGTCCGTACCATGTGAAGATTTATACGGTTCGAGAAATGTGCGAAAGACTTTATTTAGCTGCGATATAGAACTTAGCCCAGTAATTCCGGCATGTGATAACGCATCCGGTAATGAAAACATCGTGGGGATACCAGTACTTGCCTGGGTTGCACCGCCTCGCTGCCCTGCTAATGCTACAACAGCTACAACAGTATGCTTATCTGCGGCATCACCATTTTGGGTTAGGAAATAATTTATTAGCGCTTCTTTTGATGCATTACATAGCTCCGCAGATTCCGAATACTTTATCTGCAACAAATAGAACGATGCAAGCATTTGAAATTGATAAGCTGCACTCAACATAGGTCTTGTGTCCCCAGTGGCAGAAGGGTCAGTGACTGTGGCATACTCGTTTATTAGAGTTGCTACGCCCGAAAAGTTACCTGCAAATCCTAATTCTATCTGATCGGCTAAACGGCTAGTCTCATTATAGAGGCCATTTCCTTGTGTGACAGCTGCTTGAATAAACAGTTCAGCCATTTCTCTTGTTTTGGTATTAAAGTTCAATATCGTACCAGTCCCATGATCGGAAGTCGGGCTCTGGACAGAAGCTTTGTACCACTGCCAATACTCTGATGACATACTTGCAGCACTCACCACTGTACCAGTTCTATCGTAATTAGAGAGTTGGCCTAGGGCTTTCTTACCTATAGTCTGTCCACCCATTTGGATATGCACCACATCATTGTTAGAAGTGCGGTATCCATCTTTTCGCAAGAATGCAGCAGCTTGAGCTTTATCCGGTGAGAATATTGTTTCGTCCACCGTATTCCGATATTGATGAATGATATTTGCTTGTGGAGCACCTACCGCATTTCCACTTGAGTTTTGGAAATTAGAATTTAATTTCCAATCTGTTACATTTCTTATTTCATTATCAACCGTATCTAACCAAACTAGGTGAGCACCACCGGAACCATTGCCTGGGTTAGCAGCACCATGACCAACGTCGCTGGCACTAGTATTAGGATTATAGTAGTTCGCTAATGTGCTGATACCGGTGGAACTAAAAACGGTTGTAAATGAAAGTAATAGAGATAGTAATTTACTTGCTTTCCTTCTATTCATCTTCCTCCCTCTTTTATTTGTTTTTATTTTTATGCATAAAAATAGACTAGTGTTTTACCACTAGCCTACTGTTATGATTTGATCATTCAATTACTTTAGACATCTCTGCCTCTCATTGTGATACAACGTAAATTTGCATCTACATACACAACAAACTCCTTCCCCGGTATAAGCGCAGTTCTGACAGTGTACATAAACATATTACCCTCCGACCATGTGTCAACAATATAGAAATTTTTAGGACTACAACCGGAAAGATCACAGCCATATCGCTTCATAACCAAACAATACGCATTATTGCGTAAATTGCTATTGTAATCTACATTGGTCGGGTCAAAATAATTGTCTGCCGCTACACCACAGAAGCCACTCTCATCTACGGCAATCCATGTTCCCTGATCAAAAATCGGTTTTGCCTCCGCTAACTCCTTCATTTCAGTATCGGTATACGCAAGATTTTCGCTAGGAAACTTTGTGATTGGTACAATAACTTCCGAAACAGCATTCGGGTTTTCTCTAACTCTGTGCGTCACATAGTTATTGTTCATATCGTACCGAATCTCTACAATAGTTCTGTAGTACGGGCTTTCTGATAATTCAACAACAATTACGTTATTAGAGTATCTAGTCAGCGGTGAGCAGATGCCGTAGTACATTGCACCTCCTCCTGTGCCTTCCTGAATAACGTTCCATGTATACATAATCTCACTTTCGACTTTGCCCGCTTCCATACCTACTACAGTCAGGTCACCCATGTCGATACCAACGCCCTGTAGAATGCATCTCTCGTCGATGAGATAATCTGTGGCAACATTCTTTGCTGCCTGGTTGTTAATCAGGAACAATTCGAACGCATGTGCGTATGTTGAGTTCCACGTATTCAAGTACGCAATCTCCTCAGAGGTGTAATTCAATTCATAGACTGCCGGGTTGATATCTGTCGTGGCTACAGCAACTTCGTTGTAGTAGGATGTTTCTGCGTGAGCAGTGATAGTGCCTGCTGATAAAGCAACTGTTAACGCTAATACTGATAATACTCTCTTCTTCATAGTTTTAGTCTCCTTTATGGTTGTTTTATTATTGTTACATTTATAGTTCAAACGCTTGTGATAAAAGCGTCTTTATTTTCAATTTTAATTTATAAGGCCCGGTTAGGGGCCTTATCACTATTTTTACCTATAGTACCGGTTGTATCTTTGGTATTTAGACGTTTCTTTACGTGGGCAGGGACTCACCAACGAGTAGAAGACCTGCCTAGTTCGGAATCAACTCCTCCCGAAACAAAAGGGACGAGGGCGCTTGGCATTACCTCGTTAGCTGTTCCGTTTGTAAGGGAAGTGTGTAGACTTCTCGTGACGTTTTTATAAGCTTCTACTAAGTTTGAGGTAGCTGTTCCGTTTTTCATGGATGCCAATACCTCTGCCCTAAGAAGTTCTCTAATAGCTTCTGCTTCACTCTCCATAGAATTCAATTTATAATACTCGATCCGATCATGCTGTCGAATCAGCTCAAGAGCTTCTTCTGTGACATGATCACCATTAACCCAATTGTTAGCGTATAAAAATGTCATTACTTCTGCAACATAAAAATCTTTGAATATTTTCACCAGTTCTTGGTTATCTGTACTCCCCATAAGGAAATCTTGTAGTCTTTTCACTGCCCCTTTATTCGTTTTTCTTGACTGCCTACCAGATATCTCATCATGCTCAATACACAATCCCCATACAAGACTCTCTTCACAGCCTTTTTTTGCATTTTGATGAACCGTTTCATCTTTGAAAAAATCTCGCAATCTCTCTACCGCAACTTCATAAAACTTTGTTGACTCAAGATTATCTATTTCATTTTGTGTAGGCCAGTAGCTCCTTTTATCAATTGATACCTCACAGCACTCTCCTGATCTACCGTCTACTGCATTTGCGCTAATCACGAAAGGCAGCCCCTTAGCTGTTACCACCTCTTGGTAAGCTACCCTACTCCTAAGAACATACCCACAAGCTTTAGTCAATTTAGGATCAACCGTAGAACTTATGAGAGAATCCCGCAGACTTTTCACTCCCTTCTCATAGGCTCCACTTAATTCTGACCCAGCTGCACCACCTCGTAAGCAATACAATATGTCGTTAGCGAAAACATCCGCACAGCTTTCTATTAACTCTTGACTAGCAGTTCCACTCATAATAGAGCTTAGCAAACCTTTTCTTTCTTCTTCATAGTAACCTGTTAATTCTGGGTCAGTCTTCTCGTCCCGCAAGGCCTTCAGTATCTCTCGATCTAGAATATCTTCGCAAATCTTTACCTTTTCCGGAATGCCCATTCTGTCCCGCATAGACACTGACACTCCTTTATTTAAAGAAAGACCCTCGTGATCCTTGCTCCACTTCAAATGGCAAAGCATTTCGCCTACAATACAATTCCATAACTCTTCTCCTGCTTTTTTATAGTTTCTCTCTAGTTTCTCTTTAGAAATATCTTCCCAGTCTTCTCTCTCATCGTCGTACTGCTCTTCGCCTTCATCAAAACAATCATTATTATCCTTATTAGAATAATCTATGTCAATCCACTTTGCATAACGAAGGGATCTTTCTCCATGAACATCATGCCGATAGCTTTCACAAATACCGACCCATTGTTCAGAAATATTAACCCATTGCTCGGATGCATCAGCCCATTGTTTTAAAGCGTCTATAGGATATTGCTTTAAAGCGTCAGTCCACCACTCCAAATCCTCAATCCATTGTTTCAAGACATTTATCCGATATTGCTCAATAAACTCAATCTCCCCCATATGCTCACCGAGCCACCTCTTTACGATATCATATTCTCGCTCAAAAGCATCACTCCACTCTTTTAAAGCGTCAATAGTCTCCCTCGAAACAGATCCCCATTTACTTGAAACAGAAACCCACCGGTTTGAAACAGAAACCCACCACTTTATATCATCAGTCTGCTGCTTTAACTCGTCAACAGGATTATCACACCAATCTGGGTCGATAGAGTAATCCTCCCTAAATAGCCGTTCCTTATTATTTAGAACGCACTTCCAACTCTTGTGGATATTATTCCATCGGTCAGAAACATCTTCCCATCGCGCAAAAGTATTAACCCACTGCTGAATAACACTAGACCTTTCTTGTCCTGTGACATCATTGCAGACTTGCTTAGAAGTATTGTCCCATTGTCTTGAAATATCAGTCAGGCCATCTACCAAAACATAAGACCACCATTGGAAAACATTAGATAGCTGTTTGAAAACAATGTCCAATTGCTTAGAAATATCCCCTTTGTCCTTCAAGAAAGCCTCGACTCTTTGATCTGAAGCGTCGTCCAGCTTCTTATCACCAATGTGTCTTATAAAAATACCCTCTGCTCGTGAAACATCCTTCCATCGCTCAAAAACAACAGCCCATTTCTTTTGAGTATTAGCCCACTGCTCCAAATCACTGGTTCGGTCTTGCTCTGGGATATCATTCCATATTTTCAAGGAATCCTCCAACTGCGCTAAGGTACTATGCCATTGCTTTAAAGCATCATTCCATTGCTCGAACACATCATCCAAACTCCCCCGGTTACCCTCAGCCTTACCACTACCTGATACTTGTGTCATACTTACGTTCTCCTCTGTCAATATTTTGAATAGACTTCTTCCAAATATATCCATTATATCACCGCATAATAGGGAACACAAGCTGTAACAACAGTAATTGGCAAATGGCAAATTACCAATAATCGGATAATATTACTATAAAGTAGACTGTGTAGACAAAAGCGTCTTTACTTTTAACTTAATATTTAAGACCCGGTTAGGAGCCTTATTCCTTATTTTACCATCACTTGCTGATTTATCTTTAACATTCTGGTTATTTACTTGAGATGTCAGTCAGTTAACTAAACACTCTTCTACTTCCATTTGTGTTTCCTCCATCATATCCTCCCTCAAAATATAACTACTGGTATATTTATTAACCTGTAGTTCATTATCTTTTTATTCCAAATGTGCTACAATTGCCAAAAGGGGTGTACGCATATGAAAAATTTTAATGATTTCTCAAATCACATTGACTGGGAACGTGCTATGAAACAATCCAATGACGCCGTTAGCCACGCCCAAGCATTCAGGTTTTTAAAGAGCATCAGCAGGATTCTAAAAATGCTATGTTATTCATGCCTCTGTTAGAGCAGTACCACGAATGTTTGTATACACCGGAGGAGCAATAGTCTCCTCTGGCAAACCTTAATTTATTACGGTTAGTCTGTCAGCTACATAGCTTCCGCTATATCCTTCTAGCCAAACACATGTTGTTCCATATACTTCCTGCAGTTTTACAATCCCCCTTCCCTTATTCTTTTCTATAACATAATACTTGTTGTTCATGACAACCTTTGACAGCCTGCTTCATCATCTCCTCAAACTCTGTTTCACTTACTACGAAATATCTCTGATCCATGCGTGCGCTCTTCCTTGCTATTTGGAAAGGAATCTGATACAATAGCCTTGTCGGATTGAAGGGAGCGCAAACACCCTCTTTTGATTCCTATATCATTTTCTCCTTTTCCTGTATTAATTGTCCTAATAATCTGGTCTAGCATGATTATATTACTTGCCTGCGGTCAACACAGATGCCCTTTGATTTTTTAGAAAATATAGTATAATATCCATAATAAATTTCCGTGAGGTTTCCTATGAATAAAATCAAAACAGCCATTAATTTTTTATTTGGCAATATAAAATACATACGAATTAAATTTAATATCTCTTGTTTTATAACATCAATAATGATTTTCTTATTTGATTATGTCCGAGTGGATAGTAAATCGTCTAATACTGCCCTATTTACTTTTACTTCCGCTGTTTTAATGTTTATGTGGTACATTACATTGAATAGTATAGATACTAGGGAAGCACTTAAAGAAACTCTTTTTGAATTTCTTCGCATAATAATATGGCTATTTTTATTTATGCTTTCTTTCATATATTTAATAAATATGGCATTACTTAATAACAATGTGTCTTATGTCATAGCTATCCTCTCATTGTTAGGATTATTCTCGGGTTTTTATAAAGCAGTTGATGTTGTTTTTAATTTTTTTAATCTTATGCGTGATTTATTTTCTAAGATTAAAAATTTACTTTCGATAGACCCCAATGACAAAAAACGCTTCTGCATTTAAAACATTCTTTCAAAATATTACTATTTTACTGGTTGTATTAGGAAGCTTTTTTCTGCATTAATTGTAATAATCGATGCCATTTTAAAATTGATAAATTACCTTAAAAATTAATTCGTTTCACCTAATAGGGCACATCCCTGAATGAATAACTCTGAATCTACGTCCTGTGGATGCTATACTTACACTGTTTATATCGTGGAAAATAATTTCTCCCCCAAATTGTTGTGCTAACGCACTTCAATATCCATTACCCAGATGGAAAACCAAAAGAGAGGAGACAGCGATATGAATGGCTTAATTGGTATAGGTCTTGTCCTAATCATAGGCTGCTTTTTAGCTACCAGATAATAGCTAACAGAGTAAGTACAGGCAGGGCGACCTTTCCTAAGGAAAACAGTACGCTAACAACGTACTGTTTTTATTGTTGTTACATTTGTAGTTCAAACGCTTGTGGTAAAAGCGTCTTTACTTTTAACTTAACTTATAAGGCCCGGTTAAGGGTCTTATCGTTATTTTCTACCTCACTTCATTGCATAACCACATAAAGCTAAACGTAGAACATGACATTTATATACCTTGTTGTATTTGAATTGAATTGAGGATACGAAAAGTCTGCCGGATAACCATTAGCCTTCCAGATTTAATGTATGAGTTTGTGCGTCGCTGGACTAGGTGGCTTTACCCTATTGCCAGAAAAATCATATTGGCCTAAATGACAAAATCTGTAATCAAAAACTTCAAAGCCTCCACTCTCAACATCAATAGAAAGATAAAACAATTTACCCGCCTCCTTTTTATACACAGTCCGTTTCTTCTGGGGCGTAGAGTTTAATTCAGTGAGTCGCCTATCTCTCTTGTATCCATTGTATATAGCAACCACCTCAGCAATTTGTTCAAATAACGCAATCTTTTCAGGTTGACACATTCTATCGTGCTTAATCTTATTTTTCATATAGCAATTATAATTTGAACAGAAATCTGCTCGTGGGAAGATTTCATTATTATTAGAAACGGGTTTTAAGTGTGCCAGTAGTACGTCGGTCAATTCAATATCAACATACGTGGATGTGTTTATCTCAAATGGCTTATCTGTACAAAACTCAATTGGTCTGTGTGCACCAAAATTATTATCACTGATAAAGAGCAATGCATCCTTTCCACGTAAATAGTTTATATAACTACAAAATGTGTCATTTAAATCGCACACTGGTAGACAAAAGTCTTTGGGTGGTGTAGCCGGAGAAATACTTTCTAAATCAATATATTCAGAACATAACATCTTCTGAATCATGCCATAAACATTCGTCGCAACTAAATTGTTTAATGTTAAACTATTGTACTCCGGCTTCGCCATTTTATATCCTTCATATGGCGCCTTTTTATAGTACTGGAATTTTAAATTTGTATTCCTATGTAACTTTCCAAGCAGGTCTGCTAGCCTGCTGTAATGTAAAAGCTCCTTGTCTTGTGTGAGTTCCTTGTCTACGTGGAGTAGACAAGGAGAAAGAACGGCTAATGGCATTTTATATATCTCCCTTGCGTATATTATTGATTCCTGCTTTTACAATATAGTTTGTTTCAGATGCAAACTGAGTAAAGAACTCCTTTGGACAATCGTTAATACCACTAACCCTGTCTATCTTAATCTCTTTAACGGATGACCCTTCTGCGGAGTTCTCTACAAAATAAATAGCAATATTGTCCATTAATCTTACATCTTTCGCCTCCAAGGCTCGACGCACAAGCCTATTGATAATATGATCACTGTGTGTCTCTACTATGACGCTATGATTAGTTTGCGATAAAGAAAGCAAGAAGTCGGCCATCCGCATCTGCATTCTAGGATGCAAATGTATTTCAGGTTGCTCCAAAATCAAGGTTTGCTCGAAATCCATTGCTAATCCGTGGACTATTACAGGGAGTGTCTGGCTTGTACCAAATCCTACATCAGCAAGATTATTACTTTTAACATTAATTCGTAGAGAGTCTTGATTATTTTGTAGTTCTAGGTCACCCAGTCCGAAATATCTCATCCAGGCTTGCACTAACTCAAACAGCCCTTTCTCCTGTGGAATCACCTTCTTCTCAAAATCATCTTCTACCTCTGGGGGATATAACTCTGGAATAACTTTTTTTCTTCTTGCCTTGGCCAAAACAAAGGGAGTATCAGCTCCTGTGCTATCTGTAGAGAAATAGTCATTACTTGTAGCATACTGCCTCTTGGGATTTTCTCTAAGTGGGCCAAGGTACTTCATACCACTATACTGGTCAGAAACAATTCTAAAAATTGAATATATATTTGTTAGAAAGTCATTTAATGGTATTGGTATGCCTTGGGCTGGTGCTTCATAAAATAAATTAGTTAATCTCATCCCACTAAAATAACAAGAGCAATTGCTTAACTCATGGTTGACTTTACCTCCATTTATAGTAGGGAAATTGATTAATGAAATATCATACTTACCCTGTCTCCGATACTCCATTGTGATCTTGAATTCTTCACCTTTTATTGGAGTACCATCAGTTGCAACTGGCGTGATAGCTATTTCATACTTTTCAATAAAGTTTGTGTCCCAAAAATCTGAACCGTGCCCTATTACAATAGCACACATCACATCAATAGTAAAAGAAGATACTCGATTTGAACTTAGTCTAGTAATTTTCCCCAATTCCTTGGCTGTCGAGACATCCTGTTTTGAGTCACTAATGAATTTTTTACCTCTATACTTAATATGAAATGAATTCTTGATAGAAAATACGTTACCCTTTCCATTATGCAAAATATCTTTCATCAGACCATTTGTAGTATAAGGGCCATTTAATGTGGCTTCGTTTGTAGCAGACGAATTCTCATAACTTTGTTTTAACAGAAGTAAACTCTTAAGAATAGACGACTTCCCGCCACTATTAACTCCACATAGAACAGTGAGTGGTTTAATCTCCAAATCTTGCAGATCGGAAAAAGCCTTGAATTTATTTAATGAAATTTTCTGTAACATTGTGTAATATCCTCCTATTGGATTAAATAAACTTATTTATATGCATATACCCTTAACTCTTCGTCTGAAACACTGGACAAATATCGCCCATTCTCTGGTACTTCTTACAAATATACCCATTATATCACCGCATAATAGAGAACACAAGCTGTAACATCAATAATTGGCCAATATTATTGTTTTAGGTTATGAGGGCATTTAAGACAGAATTATAATTATGTACTCCTCCGTTGATACAGCACATTAGCTAATGGTTCTCGCCTCATAAAAGACCAAATATTCACTACCCTGAGGTTGACCATATAAATCAGCTTCTTGCGCAAAACTCCATTCGAACATTATCCCTTTTCCCTCAATTATATCATCTCTGAACTTCTGCTTTACCGCAGGAATGGCTGCTAACAGTTTATTGATTTCCATCTCACTCAAGAAATCTCTATTACCATTATAACGTGTTTTAGTATCTTCTATCTGAATAGTTACCTCTCTGTCAGACAATGTAACCAAATTCCACAAATCCTTTTCAACTGCTTCAATTACTATTTTATCGTTGAACACCACAAGATTTCCGCTTTTATTTGCCAGAAAATACGGATAGTATACCACCATTCCCCTGTTTTCCAATTGCTTCAATAACTCTCTTGCAAACTTTTCGGCCTCTTCTGCTTTTGCACCAACCAGTCTCGGTAGATTCAAATCACCACCTCTGTAAACTGCACTTCTTATTGTCCATAGCTTATCTGAGGAGAACTTCTCTTTCCCAGTGTATTCCTCCCAAGGGACCGAAGGTAGTGCCATATCTTTCAATTCATAAAACCCCATTAATTTGTTCATAAAGCCTCCTAATTATTTCCACCCATAAATCGTTTTCCCGAAAACTTTTCATATGACGAGATAGCATAAGAATCCATCATACCAGAAACATAATCACAAACAAGACGTTTCTTTAAGCGATTATCATCAACTCCTTGAATATCTTCATATTGTTCCATCAATACTTTAGCCCGATATTCTGGTGGTAAATACATCTCATTTTCCAAAAATAGGTCACATAAATATTTCAAAACCAGATTTCCATTTTGCTCATAGGAATATACTTCATCATTGTGGTTAATACACTGAAATACTAATAATTTTAACCCCTTTACTAATTCCCCATATTTTAAAAACCCAAGTTCTTCATTCTGCTCTGTTCCTGTTTTCATTTTGTGTTCAATTGAAACTGATTTCATCCCGACATCATTTAAGAATAAATTAATTAACCTGGAGGTTAACTCCTGACGGAATAACTTAGAGTATTGAGTCGAATCCAGCTTACCCTTGCCATAACCCGCCTTCTCTCTTGCTTTACCTACTATCTCCTCTAATTTTTTGTAGCAATCCGAATCTCCATACTTTGCGTTATAGTCATGTAACACTTCATCTATTGTAAATGCTTTAATTCGGAGACCATCTTCTAAATCATGTGCAGCGTATGCAATTTCATCTGCTACATCTACAATCTGTACGTCTATAGTCCTCAAAATCACTTCATTCTCACTAATGAATTTTTGTAATAACTCATAGTCATCATCATAAATAAACTTTTGTCTTTTCTCTTCTTCATGTAATTTCATATCAAATTTTTTGTAGTACTTAACTACACTTAACATACTTCTGTATGTTAAATTTAGTCCTCTAAAGTTGGGTCTCTTTTTCTCGACATTCGTTAGAATTCTTAAAGTTTGTGCATTTCCTTCAAAACCTCCTATATCGGCAAATTTCTCATTTAAGTATATTTCTCCGGAATGACCAAATGGTGGGTTGCCTAAATCATGGGCTAAAGCCCCTGCTTCTACAACATAGCTCTCATACTCCATATATTTTGACATACTCGCAAGCGATCTGGCAATCTGAGCAACTTCCAAACTGTGTGTCAACCTATTTCTGAAAAACTGATCTTTTTTAATTCCTAATAACTGCATCTTTCCTTGTAATCGCCTAAAAGAAGATGAATACATTATTCTTGCATAATCTCTTTGCAACACTCCATCCACTCTATACCGATTTTCCTCCTCATAAACGTTGGACTCTAAAGCAGATATTCTCATACCACTTAAATACTTTCTTATTATACTGTCTGCCTGTACTTCTAAAGGGCTTTTAACGACATCTACCTCTCCCATACAAACTAAACCTCCATTTTTCTACTATCATACCACCAACTATCAAATATTAGCAATACCTAGTCTAAAAGAAAGAGACTTAAGTTTGGGCACCGTTGTAAAATACTACAAAGACACAGATAAACTGGATGTAACCGGTAAAGTGCCATCCTCTTGTTCAGTAGACTCTGGACATTCTATTACGTTACTCAGGCCAATAATCAGCCAATCTATTTGTACACATAACTACAATCATTAGCATGGCGAGAGACCAAACCGTTGTTGCCGTTAAGATTTTTATAAGATTATCTTTCATCGTCATCCTTAAACCCCCTTCAATTATTATACTCTTTTAAACATAGAAAAAGAGAAGCCGGTACGCTTCCCTTTAAACTTTTAGAAAATAATAGATATCGCAGCCGTGTCAATCCCTAATATCAGGCTTTTTCCTTTTCATAAAGAATATCTTGTGCTACCTGCTTATTGTCAATATCCTTTGAATCATCTACTATCTTAGATAATTTGGTATAGAAATTCAACAATTCACTATATCCTTTCGCAAATTCACTGTATGATATTTCCATATCATTTTCGGTAATCAAAAGATCTGATTCTTCCTGTGGGACAATAAAGCAAATATATTTATTTTGCTTTGGAATAACTGTAAGTTCTAACTGGCTAAATTCGTTTTTAATTATATAACAATCTGCGTCTAACAGCTGAAAAGACTGACGAGGTAGTAGCCACACGTGCGGTACTATCTCACCGATAATTGATTAAGTATAGAGCAAATATCAGCACCTCTAGAGCTATAACCACAAAAAGTCCGACGCGTTTGTGGTTTACTATTACCGTCACCCAATGTGTGTTTTTAAATATCTTATTGTACAATAGTATCAATGCTATCACTGCAACAAGGGTAATAAGCATGATTGACACATAATTACCGGCTGTTATCCTGTACTGCGTGACTCCAATAGTACTAAGAATCTGATTACTCTCGCCGATATAGCTCAACACGTACTCGTATAACATAACCATAAGACCAATATACATTATAACTGCTGCCCAACTGTGTTCCTTGTACTCTTCTTCTTTCTTGACCTTGTCTTCATAGCCCGCATCCCTGAGTGAGCGTTTAACGAAATTAATAACTACTTTCCTAAACCAAATCACCACACGGTATGACACTGCCACTAAACATGCTGCCAAGGCCGGTAGAAGCCAAGTATGCGTGTAATATACCTCCGTGACTATAGCATCCATAAATCCTATTATACTTGATATGCTTAATACGGCTGCTAGCCCTATGATTGCTGTTATTGTCTCTATCACAGTATTAACTTTTTCCCAAGTCAAATTGTTGCTTTTATCTTTCTCGCCAACCTTGACTTGACCATCAGTCTCCTTCATACGTATCCTCTTCTGCTTATAAGCTTTTCATCGCTTACTTAAGCATATCAAATAAATCCTCCTCCTTCAAGTATTTTGATAAATCTTTATTCCGTATAAAAAAAGTGCCTATAGCTAAGCACTCTTTCGCCAATCATTATCATTTACCGTGACACGTTTAATTCCCGTTTTAAAGCTTCTTGTAAAACTCTTGATACATTGATTCCGGCTTTTGTATCAATTCTTTTTCTGTATTCGGTAAAATCCACATCAACAAAAGTTAATATTCCTGTTGAATAGTCAAATACTTCTGTATTCCTTGCCATTTCAATAGCGTCTGCGAAATCTTTTCCTTCTGTGTAGATTCCCATATCTGGTACATACACAAGAAAATCATTGCCATTAGGCGTGATTAGAGTAGGATATACTTGCTTCATTATATTTTCACTCCTTCCATTATTGCTATAACCCTAAATGGATTTTACCCCTCTTCCAATTCTCTTCTGTGATATCTACTTCTTTGCAAACCGATATACTTTTTCCATCGTAATCTCTACTTTCATTTGCTTCTCTTCATTAAAAATTAGTCTCTTAACTCTGTGACTACTGCAAAAACGGAAAAATAAGCTAGCATACTTCGTAGAAACTTTCCAGTGTCTAAGTCACCGTATCGTTCTTCAACAGTATCAATATCAATAGCTATATTTCTCAAAACTCCTAACCAAGTATTATGGAGGTTATTACTCTTTGGTTCTCCACAAAGTTCAGAAAATTCATGGCAATTATTTATATATAAAACATTACCATTATAAAATGCATCATCTGTATGATATTCAACCTTTATTTTATCAAATAGTTTTATGAATGTTTCAAAGGTACATGTAACAATACCTCCATTTTCTAAATCCTCTCTATATTCAGTAGATCTTTTTATAAACAAAGAGAAATCTGCTTTGCATATTCCGATTTGCAAAGCATCAACCGAATTAAATTCTTGTGAAATATATATAGTCATTGTGTACTTTTACCTTTCTTAAAACTTAATTTGGCAATTATGCTTATGTGGTTTTTGATGTAGCATCTAGCACCAGATCCGTCACTTCATAAAGCTGCCGCAGTCCATTATTATGCTCAGAAGCTGATATGCTTCCCTTGATACTACTACTCATTCTAAATTATGTTTACTACTGCCTCAATTTCTGAAACCTAATATAAACGCAAATGAGAATTCCAGCAAATAGTAAACGCCCAAACATGAATAATAACCCTTTTAATTTGTTCTTTGTTATCCATAGGGTTGCCTCAATCATCATGATTTAACTCAAAATCTTCAATAGTCTTCGCTGGCGCAGTTCCATAACCTGGAGCAAGCTGCTGGATTGGTAACATCTATCAATACATATTAATGCCTATCGTTGACAAGGCATACTGAGTCACCTCTATTGGTAAGCTATCCATATCCAAATAAGCCCACCAAACTCCGTCAATACCACATGTCCCTTCGATAGAAATAGTACCTTCACGGTCTATATTTAACGTTGAAATCTTTAAATTAAAGTTTCCATCCCTACAACAAACGATTGGTACTCCAGCTTTTGGAAGAGTCTCTTGACACATATAGTGTATCTTAGAATCATACTTAATTTTTGTCCAATTCATTCTTTTTACATTACCCTCCTTAAAATTCGTACGTCTCTATTATAACATTAGATAAGACTATTTGCCAAATCATATTATAAATTTAGGGGTAATTCCTCTGGATATAAATCGCCTACTGCGACTACATCTTTGAAATACACTTCTTTACTTATTATTTATTATCTCCACAGAAAATTCGTTAGAGCATATATTGCCAGATATAAAGCATCCTGTTACAATTGCGTTATAAAACAACAATTTGAAAAATCACCCTAAAAATTTGAGGGAAGGAACCCAGTTATGTTGGTAGTAACGCTTATTTTATCCCAAGTCGCACTAATACCTATCTGTCTGGTAATATTACATTACCTGGATGAACATGACAGAGCTCACGGATACAATAAATACCATAGGTAGATACACAGCAAACAAATCATCTGACAGCCAAAGCGGCCTGACCTGACACAGGTCGCTTTTTTCATAGGCTGAGTTTCTCACTCTCTTAATTCAAACAAGCCACGCTAGAACAAATGCCAAGAGCAGCTTTATCTAAATTCCACGTTTATACGGTGTGAACTCACACCGTATTCTGGCATCACTCTGTGATGTTGACATGTTTCTTTGTTTATAATTTATCAGGCTTCATAGAAAGTTCACTGGAAGGCATATTGATAGATATAAAGCGTCATGTTAAAGTTACGCTACAAAACAATTAAAACAACTTCAACCACAACGAAAAATACGACAATAAAATCGCCAAATTGTTGTTTTTCCTCTTTCTTATTAACATTGACTTGACTAGTGTTCTTACTTTTGTGTTTTCTTTCTTTTACTCATAAGTTTATCGCCTCTGAGTGAGCATACCAAATAAATCCAAATAAATCCTCCTTTTTCAAGTATCTTGATAAATCTTTATTCCCTTCTATACCTCTTTTAAGCTGTCTTTGTTCCACAAACTTTCGAAAAATTCACCTGAATTATTATACAGTTTAGCATTTAATTTTCCAGCAAAAGCCAGACCATCAAGCTCTAATTGATCAAGAATTGACTTGCTGATTTCTACAATAGGTTTATCATTACAGCTGCAGCCATCGCCACAATTTCGCATTGGGATGTATCTCAACGAAAAGTCATACCCATAATAGTAATCTAACTGAATGTATAGCACATTATCATTTTCGGTCACTATGTAGCCATATGTGTATTCAGGATCATCATGTACAAATACCTTAAATCCATATCCTTTGATCTCTTTTAAAACATCTAAAAAATTGTTGTTTCTTTCTTCTTTTCTGTTCATGATTTTTACTTAATCTTTCCGCAAGATATTCCTGCTTTATATGTATTTAATTGATATTTTGATCAAATTGCCGGATACATTAATTTCATCTCCCCTCAATGTTCTGTTACTCGGTAGGGCTGTGAAGCTTGAAGGACTCCACATCATATGTAAATATTTACAAACCATCAGATATGACTTTATACATAATCACTATTAATAATACGGCTAAAATTATAGCTAAAATGACCAGCATTACAAAAACTACTGGATTTATTAACGGTCCTTGCTCCGATAATAATACAAATACACAAATTAGTATCAATGTTACTATATCTCCCACTAAGCCTAGCGATAATAAGGCTACGACTATTCTGTTCATTGCCTGCTCCTCCCTTTTCTAATGTGAAGCTTGAAGGACTTCACTTGATGTCTTGCACGCCCGTGCCGTACTTTTCAGACTAAGCCCTTAACATAAAGCTTAGTGTAATATCAACACGAACTAATAGCTCTGTCTTATTTCACGATGAAGTTAAGAACTTTAAAGCACCTCTTTGTGATTGAAACCTTAATTGTTCCAAATGGACTTTGTAGGACTCGAACCTACGACCATCCGGTTATGAGCCGGACGCTCTAACCAACTGAGCTAAAAGTCCTGAATTCTTTTCTAAGTTAGTGGTACTGTATGTATTATTTTGATAACAGCTTCCGCTAGCACCGCCGAAATTCCCCAGTTTTCGAGCGTGAGGGAGTCGAACCCTCCATCTGTCCGGGCCATTAAAGGAATTGCTTTCTTGGCCAAACTATAGCATTAATAAATGTTCTGGACTTACATAGTGAGTACCTGAATTAGGCAAGTTTTCACTAGTGCCAGAAATTCTTTTGTTACAAGTACCAGTAACCGGACTCGAATCGGCATAAGATCTCTCCCAGCGGATTCTAAGTCCACCCTGTCTTCCTATTCCAGCACTCTGGTTTACTAACACGGCTAGCTGGATTCGAACCAGCGAATACAGGAGTCAAAGTCCTGTGCCTTACCGCTTGGCAATAACCGTAAATTAAATACCCATATTGAACTCAAAATCCAATTCGGACTTTCGCTATATGGGTTTATTCTTTTAAATTTATTAAAGTTAATTACAGAAATCTCTGTCCATTTTGTAATAATAGTAGTAAACAATATATAGATAGTGATGTAGAAACCAAAGCCGCTACTAAAATCACTTTGACAATAATCTGCCGCCTTCGAGGTAAATCTTCACTCATTACACGAACCTCATTCTTTCTATACCCTAGTTTTATTTGGTTGGCATCTTCACTACCTTAACTTCTGACAAAACACATCTCAGTCGTAGGCAAAACCACCTTTAGGTGGTTAGCACACACAACAGCCTATATGGTCAACAGCCTATATACTCCCCAAAATTGTAGACAATTTCCCTGTGTCGTGATATACTTACGCTATTCATGTTACGGGCAGTTAATTCTCCTTGGAATTGTTGTGCAACTAGCACTTCAATAAATCTTCAAAACACATTATGATATGAGGAGACAGTAACATGAATGAATTAATTGGTTTAGGTCTTGTCCTGATTATCGGTTGCTACTTAGCTACTCGATAACTAAGTAGCAGAAAAAGTATAGACAGGAGGGGATCGCCAATAAAGTAGACAGTACTCCGACAGTGTACTGTCTTTCTTATTGTTGCAGTTAACACTTCCTTAACCCTATAAAAGGAAGCAGTAACATGAACGGTTTAATTGGTTTTGGTCTTGTCCTGATTATCGGTTGCTACTTAGCTACTCGATAATTAAGTAGCAACTAATCCTATATCTACTAAACCTCACGTGAACACGATCCAAATAGGCACTGTGCTGCGTAATAAAAGTAATACATCTGTTATCATGCTGCCACTTCTTTGAAACCAGGGTAACTTCGTCGCCCTTTACATACGGAATCTCCCATAATCTATTGCCGTCTATCGTAGAGTCTGTACCATCATTAGAATAGGCCCATCCTGCATCTTCGAACAGTTCAGTAGCTGCGGCATCATTTCCCAATAGGAGTACTGATGTGTACTGAGGACAGCGTAGGGCTATCATAAGCCTGAAACAGCTCAACCACGCTTCTGGAACTGGCCAGGTCGTATCGGACGAAGCTATCATCAAATGCATGCCAGAGGCTCTTCCTAATCTTAGTATATCTTTGTGATTGTCTCGTCATACGAGATAAGCGATTCCCAAGAGGGCTCGTCTATGATAACTAGGACTCTAGGCAGAACCACACCACTGTCTCGCATCTCTTTAGTTGATGACACTTTATGCTCCCAACATAAAGAAATTCGACGATTGCATTCATCTGCCGCCCATTCAAGGGCATCTGCACAGCACGGAGAACACCCAATCTCTTCAGGGGGCATGACCTCCGTATTAAGTATGATTCCAAATGCCAGTAGTTTTCATTGCGATCTGGTAATTGTTAGAAATATCTTCGTGGTCGGCGAATCTATCGTTACCCTCAATAATTGCATCGCCATGAATCCGTACGTTCCCGGCAACCTCTCCCTTATCACGAACCACTGCGCCCTCATAGACTTGTGCCATTCCGAGAACCCGACCGTTACCCTCAATCACAGCATCATCAAACACAATTGCTTCGTCGAGCACCATCCCATTACCATCCACTGTTGCATTACCAAAGACGTAGGCACGGCCGCCTACCCATGACAAACCATCATGTGATAGATTCACTTCACTTTCAATCCAACCACCGAGCTTTCCAACCTTAATTTCACCGAAGTCTCTTACGGCTCTTATCTGATTCAAAGTCACTTCCTTTTGGAGTTTAAATAGCTTTGTCTCTCCGGTAAACTCATACTTCCTGCCACCCACTGATGGTTTTGGAAATATATTACTTCCCGTAGTGTTATTACAAGCCGCCTTTAAGTACTCAACTACTTCGTGATGACTACCCCCTATTGCTAAGCGTAAAGCGTAGTCATTATTCGCATGGATATCAACACCTTGCTCTGCCAAATACTTAACAGTACCATTAAAGTCACCAGGACACATGTCATCGACGTTGGACGCTAGAAGTTGTTCAATGTTGATGACATGTACATTAACGCCTTGCTCAACTAAATACTTAACAATCTCCAGCCAACCTAGAAATGCTGCCCGCTGTAGAGCATAGTCATTATCCGCATGAATGTCTGCACCTTGCTCAACCAAATACTTGACGATAGACAAATGCCCCTGACATGCTGCCCGCTGTAGAGCACAGTCATTATCCGCATGAATGTCTGCACCTTGCTCAACCAAAAACTTGACAGCTTCTAGACGACCTTCACCTGCTGCAAACTGCAGAAGCAAATTTTCTCGAGCATTAATATCAGCCCCTTCTTCGACCAATCGCTTAACCTCTTCCAATTTGCCTTTTCTTGCTGCGTCCTCTAACCGCCGATCTGTAGTAGCCGTAGCCACACCAAGTATATTGTTGCTTATGTCTAAATAACTTGCCATTTAAGTAAATCTCCTTTCCCAATTTATAGCCGTTGTTGTGTTTTTACCACGTTGTTCAGTATCGCCTTTCCTATCTCGTTGCCGGTATATAATAGAGGGACTCTATATTCATAACCTACGTAGAAGTTAATATCCGTAAAACCGAGTGCCTCGTAGAAACGTTTTAGCTTCGGAAGCAACACGTCATATTCCTCTTGGCTCGGCTCATCCGAATACTCGGACACCAAGGCTCCTGCCTTAACGATAATGACTGACTCTTGGTGTTTCCTTATTATATCGTTAACCAATTGAGAACCGTGCCCTTTGTTGCGCTCTTTGGGTTCCACATACAGCTCTGTTATTTCTACAACCTCGGGGTCGCACACACCTAATCTTCTCAACTGATAAAAAATATCGTTCACCATGAAATTGCCTCCTTGCGGCACTTCCGCGTGTTGTCTAATTGAGCATTTTGAAAACGCGTGACTGCTTACGTCTGGACTATAAACTCTCTTCTCACATAATTTATTGCTTATCTCTACGTAGTTTGTCATTTTAAATGACCTCCTTCTGTTTTTAGGGGGAACCTTGTGGCTACCTGAAGTAAAATAGACCGCTCTGTATGTACTCAACTATTTCCATGTGACTCTCAGGCCAGATCTTCTACATCCCCACCAGAAGCTGACAGTGCTGCGCTAGACAACCCGCGTTCTCTCTGTACTCTCCTTACCTCTTTTTCAAACTCGTAGGCTACCTCCTTGGGCAAATTGTGCTTTTGTTTAATTAAATAATCAACCGCTCCCACGTCACCAAGACTAGCTGCATGCCGCAAAGCACGCTCAATGTTAGCGCCTTTTTTCAACAAGTACTTAGTCACCCCAAAATGACCCTCTTCTGCCACCAACCGTAGTGCCTGCTCGTCTTTGGCATGAATGTCGGCACCCTGCTCTACTAAGTACTTGACTGTTTTTAGATAACCATACCATACTGCCGATCGTAGAGCTCGATCGTCGTCTGCATGAATGTCAGCTCCCTGCTCTATCAGATACTTAACTGTTTCTAGACGACCTCCCTCTGCTGCATGTGCCAGAGCTCGATCGTCGTCTGCATGAATGTCAGCTCCCTGTGATATCAGATATTTAACTGTTTCTAGACGACCTCCCTCTGCCCCCAATTGAAGAGCATAATCATTATCAGCGTGAATGTCCGCGCCCTGCTCTACTAAGTACTTGACAACCTCCAGGCGACCATTTCTTGCCGCATCTACCAGAGCTCGGTCGTCGTCTGCGTGAATATCAGCACCTTGTTCAATTAGGAACTTGACTACTTCTAAGTGTCCATTTCGAGCTGCCCACAGTAGGGATTGATCGTCACGCGAATGAATATCAGCACCTTGACTTACTAAATACTTAACAGTTTCAAAATCCCCGTTATCCACTGCTTCTCGTAAAGCCAAGTTATCGTCTGCATGAATGTCAGCTCCCTGCTCTACCATCCGCTTAACCTCTTCCAGATTACCGTCTTTAGCCGCGTCACATAAAGTAATCTCCTTACGTGCTGTTTTACCTCCAAGTATACTGTTGCTTATATCTGCATAATTTACCATCTTAGTAAATCTCCTTATTATTTTTTACTGTCGAGCTTTCAAATACTTGGCCACGTCATCATGTCCACCTTTTTCTGCCAAGTATAGAGCATAATCTCCGTCTGCATGAATGTCAGCACCTTGACTTACTAAGTACTTAACAATTTCAATATAGCTTTACCAGCTGCCAACTGTACAGCCCAGTCGTCTGCTGCATGTATATCAACGCCCCTTCCAACACAACGCTTAACGCCCTCCAAATCATTTCTTATTATTTCCCCTCGTAGAGCCATCTCATCTCTAATTATGTTGTTGACTACTTCTGGATAACCTGTCATATCTTAACAACCTCCTTTAGTATCTCTGGAAATTACATATATTGGCTTAGCTAACAGAATCACGACTATTTCGAAACACCTTGATGTCGACAACCCTCGCCTATCGTAATATACTCCAATCAGATTTCAGTTGAAAATCTCAACTGCCTAATGATCATCACCGGCTCTCACTACAGAGCCAACCATTCCATATTGCTCGATTATAAAACCCAGCATTACAGAGAGTTAAATGGCTGATTTAGCCAACCATCTAACACTAGGAAAGGAAATGGATGATAATATGGCAGATGTAAATTTATTCGCGGCACAGCTTTTTCCCGCACTGATCTGGCTCACCATCAGCGTGACCCTAATCCCAATTTGTCTTACTGTACTTGTCTTTTTGGGGAAGTTCAAGAAAGAGAAATAAAACCTGCAAGTGGCACGACATCAAACACCGTGTCACTTTTTTTTGTTTTCTCATAGGAAATGAAAATATAATCGTGATTCTGCCAACTAAGCCAATATATGTGACTTTACGTCATGGATTAATTGTTAGGTGTAAATCAGCAGTATACCTATCTGCTTCATTTTAGTTTGCATAATAACCGATAGCGTGATTAATGACATATTGATATGTAGCTACAACAGACTCAATTAAGTTAATAATCGCTCCCTCCGTACGAATTAGAAAGCCAATATTATGTTTCTCTTAGAATTCGCAACACCTGTTCCAATATAGCCGGGTCAGCTGAATTACTTATCTTCAGACACACATCATTTATCGTTACTTCAATTGTATGTGAGTTATCCGACAATACCGTAGTGCTCTCCACCTCAACAGTAGCACAATGTGCGGTAATATCTGTATTGTGTTCTCTACACCAACCGCCAATGGGTAGATTAGTGGACTCACGGCCACCCGTAAGCTGGAGCAACTCCAAATCAGAACATTCACAATCATCATGGTATGTAGTAGTAGCTTCTGCTTCCGCAGATTTTTCTACATCTGAAGTTACGGGGCTACTACCACTTTTTTCTCGGAGCCATTCCTGCATAGAACGTTTAGGGTATTGCTTATTCTGAGTAGAATTACCACATGATGCCTCTGTCACTTTTTCTGCTGAAGATTGGGCACGACAATTAACCACTACAGGTATATTGTACCCTTTTTTGCGAAGTCTAGTTCCAGCACTGTTGAGGGTACTAACTCTGACATTATTTTGTTTGCACCAGTCCTCTGTGGTTAACCCACTCTCTCGGCGTTCCTCCATAAGTTGGAGCCACTCCTGATCAGTACGATGGTTGTTATACCTCTTACTTGCTGTAGATTT
>Ga0153937_1000128_pt1 | contig 26824 bp, 35 predicted proteins | sample TSNY021MetaG_FD_104680 | JGI IMG/M metagenome (GOLD analysis project Ga0153937, IMG submission 104680) | Attine ant fungus gardens microbial communities from New York, USA - TSNY021 MetaG | ecosystem: Host-associated > Fungi > Mycelium > Unclassified | place: USA: New York, Robert Murphy County... | reverse complement strand
TTTAGAGGGCAATAAGATTACCAAGACAGAGCAAGTAAAGAGATGCGGGAATGCAGTGCCGCCGCCATTTGCCAAGGCCCTGACACTTGCTAATATACCGGAACTAAAAACAGGAGAGCGCATACCTAATATGAGGATAGACGATACAGCGGAACAACTGAAATTTGCGTAGCAACAAGCATAATTAAGCCATAGGCAGGAGGACAATCAGTGATAAAAATGAGCCTTGACGAATATTTAGGGGCGCGCGGCCTATCCTTCCTCGTGTCTGATTACATGTTAGATAAAGTGCGACACCCGCACGGATTAACGCAAAGACAGCGGAAAAAGCTTGAACAGGATAATAAAAAATATGCCGATAATTATGCGAAACGAAGAAATGAAGCCATTAGCGAATACGGGGATTTGGTTGAGCGTGGAGAAATCACACCTAAGACCAGCCTGGAAAGGACAATAGAAACTGCCAAATACGGACACCCGGATAATGCATCAACGCAAGCGGCTATAAGGATTTTAACGAAAAAAGGCATTGCGATTAAGGAGGAAGAAATATGAATAAATTTAAAAAATATTGTCCGAATGTTTGGGTGGCAGAATGTGAAGAAGAGTATGAAAAGGGAGAAATCATTGAACTTGAAACCAAATATGGAAAAGAAGTTGAATGTGAGGTTTACAACTTAATCGCAAAAAATAATGAGAAGTATTTTTATTCCATTGTACGAGTTGAAGATCAGTCATATGCACAGAGAAAAGCGGAACGTTATAGTAACAGTGCAGCAAATCACATGTCCAAAAGCGAAAACTATTTCAATTCCTCGCAAGAGGGTAAAGAGTTTCTATCTTTAGGAGAGCCTATAAAGGTTGGGCACCATAGCGAAAAAAGACACAGGGCATTAATTGACAGAAATTGGAACCGAATGGGAAAAAGCGTAGAGTTTGCGGAAAAATCAAAAGAAGCTGAGCAAAAAGCGGAATATTGGGAAAATAAGGCGCAAGAAGTAACTCTGGCTATGCCCGAAAGTATCGAATATTTCTCAGACAGGCTTGAAAAAGCAATTGCTTATCACAAGGGCTTAAAGGACGGTTCGATAGAAAGAGAACATTCTTATTCCCTCACTTATGCAAACAAGGAAGTTAAGGAACTAAAGAAAAAGGCTGAAATCGCAAAATTACTATGGGGAGATACCTAAGTAGTAAAACTGAAATTTAGCGGAGGAGCAATTATGCCAAGAGGTCATAAGTTAGATCCAGAAATAAAAGATCGCATGATTAAAATGTTAGAGGCAGGAGTTACACATCGTAAAATAGCAGAGCGACTTAATATATATGTCGGCACAGTGAGTAACCACGCCAGGCAGCTTCGCACAGAGGGAAAGAGAAGTGTTATTATCTACGAATGGCAGGAGGAATTCTGCCTAGAGTGGGACGCTGCAGTTAGAAGGATAAAGGGCAGGAGGAGGTAATTATGGGGAAAAAGACCATAAAAATGCCTGGCAGCAAGAATGCTAAGGTAGGGGAACAGGCAAAAAAGATGATGATGGTGACCCCGGTCACGGGCATTCTGGGGGCAATAGAAATGTACATAGATGTTCTTCGGGAGCGGGGCATAGAGATCTCAGATTGGGATGATAAAGACCGCAAGCTGCACCAGATCCGCATGATCGGGGACAAGGCTTATTTCCTAGCAGCGCCTAAAGAAGAGAATAAGGAGGGGGATTGTGAGTAAGAGAAAGCAGTTAACTCCGGAGGAGGAACAGAGAAGGGAAGAGAGGAGGCTTCTTAAGAACTATTTAAGCCAGTATTACATGGCGAAGAAAGGGAAGATGTGCCTTGAGAGGCGTCTCCATCAGGTGGTAGCAGAGATAGAAGCCCCAATAGGTGGCGTGGGATATAGTGCTATGCCCAGGGGCACATCTGTAAGTGCGGGGTCAGCTTCCATCGTTATGAAAATTGCAGACATAGAAGACCGAATAGAAGAACAGAAAGACACTATGGCTGCTGCCATGCTCAAGGTTATGGACATCATGGATTACCTTCCCAGGATTAGCACAGAACGTGCGATACTGGAGATGCGGCATATAGACTGTCTGCCGTGGTCAGAGATATGCGAAGAGGTTAACCTAACCCGCACTCCATGTAATGACTACTACAATAACGGCATAAAGCAGCTGCTGCAGTATAAAAGGGTCAAAAAGATTTTGGAGCAATATTCTCAGGAGAAATCTTTTCGGAGAATCTAATTTGAAAAAACTTATCCGAAATCATATAGGTGTTGAAGCAGATCACCACACCAGCCTGGCAGCGTATCGCTTCCCCTACACTGTTTAGCTGGTGTGGTTTAATATAGTAGCAGGGATGGAGTCAGGAATCAGAATTTTAATTTAATATGTTAAGCAGGGGCAGGGGGTAAAGGCTCAGGCTCTTTATTGTTCCAGGAGGAATCATACAGGAATTGTTTCCAAGACGAGAACAAGCGTTAAAATATAGGGCAGGGGGGGCCGGAGGGCATCAATGATTCAACAAACTGAATGTAGCATAACATACAAATAATCGTGATGGGGGAGGGTGATAGAGCAGGCGCGGACGTGGCAGCTGACTGATGACATACGATGTGATGATAGTACCTTGTTGCAACTTATATAAGTCAGTACACAAAAGTACATAAGGATGTGATATTATGATAGTATCTAAATGTTGTTGCATAACAACTTAGACAAGGCCGCAGGTGCCTATTCTCCTTAAAGCAGAGGCAGCATGTTCAGCAGAGCATGACTGCCTCTTTGTGTTACCGGCGTAGGAAGCGGTGGAGAGATGCTTAGGTACTACCTGGAAAAAAATTTTAATGCGGGGCGAGGAAGGCGCATTATTTTACCGGCTGAAAATAGAAATATTTTTTGGATTTCGTTACGAAGTAACGAAATTTTCTGATTTTAGGAGGAAATATGAGATTTGAGAAATGGAAATTAAACAATTTAAAGCCGGCAGAATATAACCCAAGAAAAACGCTGCAGCCGGGAGATCCGGAGTACCAGAAAATTCTGTGCAGCATTCAGAAATTTGGGTATGTTGATCCGGTGATCATCAATCAGGACGGTACCATCATCGGTGGACGCCAACGCTATACGGTTCTTCAGGATATGGGCTATGACGAAGTTGAAGTTGTTGTTGTCGACCTGAACAAACAGGATGAGAAGGCGCTGAATATTGCACTGAATAAAATCAGTGGTGAATGGGATCCGGAGAAATTGAAGGAGCTTCTGCAAGAATTGAATCTTGGTGAATTTGATATCACCGTAACCGGCTTTGACTTAGGGGATTTGGAACAGCTAATCGAGGATCTTGAAATAGAGCCGGCTGCTTTTGAAGATAATTTTGATTCAGACCGCTCTTATGAAGAAATTGAGGATCCGGTTAGCAGACGGGGAGATATCTGGATTCTTGGTCGACACCGCCTGATGTGTGGAGATGCGACATCCGCAGAGGATCTGGAATTCTTAATGGATGGCAAAGAGGCGCAGCTTGTTATTACAGATCCTCCGTACAATGTAAATTATGGAGACAAGGTCGAATTCTTGGATAAGTTTAGGGAGAGCAATGTAAGCCGGGACAACTCACAGATTAAAAATGACTGTATGAGCGATTTGGAGTTTTATCAATTCCTGTTGGATGCATTTCGGAATCTTCATGGTTGTATGAAGTTGGGGGCTGCTATTTATGTGTTCCATGCAGACGGTAAGGGATTGGAATTTCGGCAAGCCTACCAAGATGCCGGTTTAAAGCTGGCACAGTGCTTGATTTGGGAGAAGAATGCATTTGTCCTTGGCCGACAGGATTATCAGTGGAGGCATGAGCCATGCCTATACGGTTGGAAAGAGGGGGCAGCACATTATTTCGTTGATGATCGGACCCAGGACACGATTCTGTTTGAGAACCGTCCAATGAAAAGTCCGCTGCACCCGACGATGAAGCCGGTGGAACTGTTTGGCCGGTTAATAAGTAATTCCAGCAAGACCGGCTGGAATGTTCTGGACGTATTTGGAGGGAGTGGAACAACCTTGATTGCAGCGGAGCAATTGCAGCGGACCGCTTATCTGATGGAACTGGACGAGCGGTCTTGTGATGTGATTGTTCGGCGCTGGGAAGAGTTGACCGGACTAAAGGCAACTCATCAAGCCGGGAGGAAAGATTGATGGTAAATAGCAAAAAAAAACTTAGCGAAACAAACAAATGTTTTGCCGAATGTATTGGATGGGGTGGCTCTGGATATGGATGAGAGCGGAAATATTAAATCCAATGGGAGTGTATACCGGGTGGAAGTAATTGCAGCACTTTTTGGAGTGTCTGTTAGACGGGTGCAGCAATTAACTCAGGAAGGTATCATTTCCACCATTGAGGTAACGGAGAGCGGCAGAAAGGTTAAAAGGTATGAGCTGGCTTCCACAATCCAAAAGTATGTCAAACACCTGTCCAATAAAGCAAATGGGAAAAACCATTCTGAGCGGGAGGCGGAACTCCGGGAACAAAAATTACAAGCAGACATTGCGTTAAAGGAATCCCAGGGTGAACTGCATCAAATGAAAACCCAGATTGCAGCGGGGAAATATATTGATGTAGAGGAAGTGGAAATGGATTATGGCCGCTTCTTTTTGATCTTTAAGAAATTCGCCCTTTCGATTCCCAGTCGAATGGCTGGGAGAATCGGTGGATACTGTGATCCGATAGAAGTCAGAGCGATTGAACGGGATCTGTCGCAGGAAATATCCAGCCTGCTAAACAACTTCGTGGTGGCAGGAGTTGTAGATCAAGGAGAGGAAACACTTGGCCAAAGGAAAAAGAATTCCAAAGTATAAGTGTGCTGCCTACCAAAAAGAAGCCCTTAAGTATTTGTTGCCACCAGAGAATATTACGGTTTCGGAATGGGCGGCGAAGTATCGGGTTTTAGAGTCAAAAACATCTGCCATTCCAGGACCGTGGAGAAACGAGCAGACGCCATATCTGGTCGGGATCATGGACGAATTGAACAATTACGAGACGGAAGAAATTGTATTTATAAAGCCCACTCAGGTCGGTGGTACCGAAGCACTCCAGAATATGATCGGGTATGTCGTTATGCAGGATCCATCCCCGACGATGGTTGTGTACCCTACGGTCATGCTGGCTGAGAGTATCTCGGAGAATCGAATTGAACCGATGATTCTGGCATCACCCAAGCTGAAAGCACGGTATCGGCAGAATTACTCCTCCAAGTTGGAAAAACAGTTTGAAGGAATGTACTTAAGCCTGGAAGGATCAAATTCACCTTCCAGTCTGGCCAGTAAAGCAATCCGTTTTCTGTTTTTGGATGAAGTCGATAAATATCCGGGGGCTTCTAAGAAAGAGGCGGATCCGATCAGCCTGGCAAGGGAGCGTACTAAGACTTTCCACAACCGTAAAATTTTCATAACCTCAACCCCTACCTTGAGAAGCGGTCATATCTGGAAAGCGAAAGAAGATGCGGACGTTGAAAAGCATTTCTTTGTACCCTGCCCGCATTGCGGGGAGTACATTGAACTGAAATGGAGCCAGGTACATTTTCCAGAAGAAAAGGAGGGGATGTCCTACCTGGACCGTGCGGAGTTTGCCAACTATATCTGCCAGGAATGTGGCTGCATTATCACGGATCAGCATAAACTCCAGATGCTCCGGCACGGCCGATGGCAGACTGTTAGGCAGAACACCCAATATGTCCGAAAAGTAGCTTTTTGGATCAACACCTTATACAGCCCTTTTGTTAGATTTTCAGAAATGGTAAAGCAATTTCTAAAAACCAAGGATGATCCGGAAGAGTTTCAGAACTTTGTCAATTCATGGCTGGCAGAACCGTGGGAAGACACGAAGCTTAAGACTAGTGCTGAATTGGTATTAGAGCGGCAGACACAGTATAGCGAATTTGTTGTACCGCCTTGGGCGAAATTACTGACTGGCGGCGTAGATGTACAAGAAAATTGTTTGTACTGGAGCATACGGGCCTGGGGTGACTATATGATAAGCCAGAATATTGCACATGGGCAAGCCTACTCTTTCCAGGAAGTTGAACGGGTTATGAACCTGGAATATCAAATGCCGGACAGCACGGTAATGGTTGTTAATCTGGCTTTGATTGACTCCGGCAATAATGCGGATCTTGTGTATGATTTTTGCGCCAACAATTCTGATTGGGCATTGCCTTGCAAGGGATCATCAAACCCAATGCTCTCTCATTACAAATTAAGCAAGGTTAACAAAGCTGATTCACAGGCATATGGAATGAACTTAGTACTTGTGGACACTGGTAAGTACAAAGATTTGATTGCCGGCAGAATGAGAAAACAAAATGGCACTGGATCATGGATGGTCTATCATGGATGTGACGCTGAGTACGCCACACAGGTCACTGCCGAGCATAAGGTCAATGTTAAAAATGGCAGCAAAAAGCGACAGGAATGGGTGTTAAAGACATCCCACGCGGATAATCACTATCTGGACTGTGAAGTATACAGCGCAGCGGCGGCAGATCTTTTGGGAATACGCACGGTACACTTAGAAAGCTTAGAGGAAAGTGAGCGCATGCAGCAACAGCCAGAGCAGAAAGAAAAACAATATGCTCCGGAGGAAGGCTGGATCCGGAAGTATGAATCATGGATATAGGAGGAAGTAAGGGTGGCAGATGAAAATAAACGGTATACCGCAAGTGAGATGCTGGAGGAGGTCGATCAGGCAATTTATGCCGTACTGGTCGGGGGCCAGTCTTATAAGATTGGTAGTCGGCGGTTAAACCGGGCTGATTTGAACTTGCTCTATAAAATGCGAAATGACTTAACGGCGCAGGTGGCAGCAGAGGGCAATACCAGTCTTCTTGATGATACCTATGTTGCGGTCTTTGAAGGGAGATAAACATGAGCTGGCTGGATAGTGCAATAGGTTTTCTGTCTCCAGAGCGGGCGGCAAGGCGTGAAGCATGGCGCCAGAATTTGGATGAAATAAAAAGAAGCTATGATGCAGGCGATTATGGACGTTCTAATGCGAATTGGCGCGTGATGAATCAGTCGGCTGAGGTCACGGATCGCTATAGCAGGGATAATGTAAGGGCCAGAGCGCGAGACCTTGAGCGGAACTCGGATATGATGAATGCTCTTATTAGCGCCTATAAAAGGAATGTATTTGGATCCGGATATACGCTTCAGGCGAGAACGGAACAGGATGAACTGAACGATAAAATTGAAGAGGCTTGGAAAAAGTGGTGTAAAAAGCAAAACTGCGATGTAACTGGCACCCAGAGCTTTAATTCAATGATCCGGATGGCGATCAAACGGAAAAAGGTTGATGGTGGGATTCTGCTGGTAAAGCGATATACAAAAGAAGGATTTATTCCATTTCAGTTACAGGCAATTGAAGTGGATGAGCTGGATAGTTCGCAGAATGCTCCAAAGAATACCAAGAATCGAGTAGTCGGAGGAATCGAATACAATTCATTTAATCGGCCTGTCGGTTACTGGATCCGGCAGTATAGCATTGATGGTTTCAATATAGTGAATCCTGTCTACATAGAAGCAAAGGATGTTATTTTCTTTTATACAAAAAATCGGCCATCTCAGGTGCGGGAAATGTCGGATATGAGTCCAACTATTACGCGAATCCGTGATGCGAATGAATTTATGGTTGCGGTATCCGTAAAGGAGCGAATTGCTGCCTGCTTATCCGTTTTTATCAAGAGAGGGCTTCCGACAACCGGAATAGCCGGGCGTAGCGGTAAAGCCGCAAATATTGAGCGGGAGGAATATGCGGGAAAATCCATTGCGCCGGGCATGATTAAGGAATTGAATGTGGGTGACGAGATCCAAGTGGTCAATCCTACCGGTCAAGCAACTGATGCCGCCAGTTTTATCAAGCTTCAGCAGCGGCTGGTTGGTTCTGGTCAGGGGATCAGTTACGAGGCTATGAGCCGGGACATGGGCGAGACGAACTATGCCTCTGCCAGGCAGGGGAGTATAGAGGATGAAATGACCTATGCGGAAGAGCAGGAACTTTTAATAGAGGTGCTGGATGAAGTGTATGAAACATTTCTGATTTCCTGCTATTTGGCTGGTGTTATTCAGATGCCGGGATTCTGGGAGGAAAAAGAAAAATTTCTGTCCCATGAGTGGATCCGAATTCCTAAGAAGTGGATTGACCCATATAAAGAAGCCAATGCGACAAAGATTGCCCTTCAAACGGGGCAAAAGACTTTCAAACAAATTGCGGCAGAGAATGGGAAAGACTGGAAGGATCAGATTCGTGATATTGCAGATGTTTTGGAATATGCCAAAGGGGAAGGCATTGAGATGGGAGGTATAATTTTTGGAAAAACAGAACAAGAACTCTATGGAATTGAGTCAAAAGAAAAATAAGCAGCTTATAAGAATTATGGATGGTGTGTCCATCCGGGCGGTAGAGGGCGATGGGAATGAACGAAAAGCGATATTGAGCTTTTCCAGTGAAGCACCTTATGAGAGGTGGTTTGGCAGTGAAGTTCTGGATCATACGCCGGGAGCTGTGGATCTCAAACGAATCAACGAAATCGGTTGTGTGTTATTCAATCATAAGCGGGACTCCGTTGTCGGAAAAGTGATACGCACTTGGATTGAGGATAGCCGTGGAAATGCGGAAGTCGAATTTGATCAAGATGAAGAATCCGAAAAGATTTACCAAAAGGTAAAAAATAAAACGCTTAAAGGCGTCTCAGTCGGATATCGGGTAACTGTGTGGGAGGAAGTAATGCCCGGTCAAACCTCTGCTGACGGCAGGTTTCAGGGGCCGGTCAGCATTGCAAAGAAATGGATACCGTTTGAAATATCCATTGTCAGTGTTCCTGCGGATCCTACAGTAGGTGTTGAGCGGGAGCTGGAGTTTGAAGAAGAGGAACCGGTACCAGTACAGGCAGTCACGCGTTCGCTTGACATTTATGAAAAGCAACTTCAAATAAATCAAAACAAAGCAGGAGGGATGTTCGAATGAACAAGAAACAGCAGAGACAGCAAAAAGTATTTAGACAGCAGGAAATTCTAAATGCAGCTAAGACGGCGCAGCGGGAATTGACTGCAGAGGAACAGCAGGAGTTTAACAATCTCCAGCGGGAGATTGACGATCTGGCAACGCAAATTGAAGAGGATGAGAGAGCGGCAGCAGGAGCTTCTGACAATCAGAGATCGTTAGAAGCAGAACGTCAGAGAATTGCGGAGATTCACTCAATGTGCAGGGATTTCAATATGGAGGCGGATGGGTATATCCGCAATGGTACTCCCCTGGAAGAAGTCAGAGCAGCAGTTATTGAGCAGATGAGAAGCACAGGTGAACCAATTGGCACCCCACTGAGAGTTAATGCTGATGAGCAGGACAAATTTCGGGCCGCAGCCGCTGATGCGCTGATCATGCGATCTGGTATGAATCTCCAGAGCCCGGCTGAGGGCGCACGGGAGCTGATGGGTATGAGCCTTCGTGATTTGGCGATTGAGTCGCTATCATCCGATGGAGAGACGGGACTTAGCCGTCGTTCATCGGATGAAATCTATTCCATGCTGCAAAGACAGTTTTACAATCCAACAGCTGCATTTCCGGCAATCCTTGATAATGCCGTTAATAAGGCATATGTGGAAGGGCATAATACGGTAGCCGTCACATTTGATAAATGGACAAAAAAAGGAAGCTTAAAGGATTTTAAAACCCACGATAATAATTATCTGGCGGGGCCGGCAGGTGAATTTTTAGAAGTTCCTGAAGGCGGTGAATTAAAGCATGATACTCGACAGGACGAGAAGCTCCCTACAAGAAAGCTGAAAACATATGGGAGACAGTTTACACTAACCAGGCAGGCGTTTATCAATGACGATATTGACTTGGTTACTAAGATGCCGGCGAAATATGCCGCGTCGGCCAGAAAGACAATCAATAAACAGTGTTATCAGGTGCTGGTAAATAATCCAGCGATCTATGATGGTACACCTTTGTTTGGTTCAGCACACAAAAATCTGCTGGCCAGTGGCACCGGCATTACACAGGCGGCCATGCAGGCTATGATTATGGCACTGCAGAATCAGCAGGATCAGTTTGGTGAGGCTTGTATTATCCGGCCAGCAATCATTATCGTTCCCAGTGGCTATGCATTTGACATGTATACATTGTTCTACAGTGCAACAATCAATACCAGCGGCAACACACAAGCAGTGAACCCTTTATACCGGTATAAGGATCAGATTGAGGTTGTAGAAGATCCCACAATCAATGTTCTTTGTGGCGGTTTTGGCAATCAAATGCCTTGGTGGTTGCTGGGTAATAAGGATGATACCGACTTCATGGAGGTTGACTATTTAAACGGCCAGGAAATCCCTACTATTCGAAGAATGGAATCACCTGGAACTTTAGGCTTTATTTGGGATGTATATCTGGACTGGGGTGTTTCTGTTATGGATTATCGCGGGGCGATCAAGAATCCTGGTATCACAGTGAAGAGTCCATTAGATCTTGCATAAGGAGGGAAGAAAAAAATGAGTAAAGCAGAATTTTGGCAAAGAGGCGAGACAATCGATTATGTGAATCCCACCAGCACTATAATTGAAGCCAATACGATCATTGGCCTGGGGAGCAGGATTGGTGTGGCGGGAACCAATATCCCGCCACAGGAAACCGGATCTGTACATGTTACAGGTGTGTGGGAAATCAAGAAAACTGATACGAACGCAGTCGCATTAGGCAGCGAAGTGTTTTTTGATGGAGAAGGAATCACTGCCACAAGTGGCAGCGGGACATTGGCGGCAGGGTATGCAATTCAAGCGGCGCCGGCAGGTGCGAAGACTGTACTTGTCAAATTATTAGGGTAGGGGGTGATTATGTGAATAGATTGATTGCATTATATCCCATTCTGTATCACTCGACTCAGTACAAGGTTGGTGAAGAACTGCCGGCAAACAATCCTGAAATGCTTGAGGCATGGATAAAGGCCGGAACTGCCGGCTGGGAAAAGGATATTCTGGCAACAGAGCCGGAGCCAGAACCGGAACCGGAGCCGGAGGCAGAACCGGAACCAGAACCAGAGCCGGAGCCAGAACTAGAACTAGAACCGGAGCCAGAGCCAGAACCGGAGCCAGAGCCGGAACAGGAGCCAGAGCCAGAACCGGAATCAGAGCCGGAGCCAAAGTCAGAAACAGAGTCAATTGGCAGGGGAAGAAGGGGAAGAAAGGTAACCCAGAATGGAGAAAAGGACGTTTAAGCAGCTGATTCAAGCGGATGTACGCGGAGCTTTCCTCAACGACGATGAATTCTCGGACAGTCACACCATCAACGGAAAGGAAATGTCAATCACGATTGATGAGAACGAAGCGATTGAACGAGAAAAAAGAATGACGATTAACGTGGATGGTATTTATGTAAAGCAGAAACTAATCTATGTTGCCGCCTCAGAATATGGTCAGCTTCCTTCAGTCGGCACATCGATTCTCCTGGACAACCGACGCTACATCGTTATGGATGCAATTGACGAAGAGGGCATCTATTCCATCACATTAGAGGAGAATACAAGCAATGGCAGAAAGCGGCCTCAGATTTGAATTTGATCAGAAACAATTGAAGACAATTGAAAGGGCTTTAGGTGACATGAAATCTAAAGCCCCGGATGCTATGAAAAACGCCTTGAATGCAACTGGAAAGGATGCCAAAAGGGATCTTGCAAAAAAGGCAAAGGAAACGTACAGTGTTAAAATCGGTGGTTTTACCAAGGCAATGAAGCAGGTGAATGCAACACGGGCAAATCTGGAAACAACCATCAAAATCACAGGGAAGCAGCTGGAATTAAAAGATTTCAGGGTATCACCCGCCAGCGTACAGCCCAGTGTCCCGGGAGCCCCTCCGGTTCGTGCGAAGGTACTGAAGAGCAGCGGAATGAAGGCACTTCAAAAGGGGAACCTAAAGGCCTTCATTGTGAAATTTTCGAGCGGCCATGCATCTGTTGCCCAGAGACAAGGATCTGGAAGATTGCCAATCAAAAAGCTAATGAGCAGTTCAATTCCTAAGATGGTCGGGAGTCAGAAACGGGTATATGGCATTATAAAGCCTGAGATTTATAGCAATCTGCAGAACAATATTAACAAGCAGGTTGCAAAAATTTTGAAAGGGGGGTCGAGGTGACAGCATCAAACTTTCAGGAGGACTTGATAGAAGAGCTGCGACTGCTGTTTAAGAAGCAACGATTCTTAAATCCGGCTGGAAAACGAGTTGCAATCAATGTATATGGTCAAGCTCTCCCCATTATTGAAGATGGTACCGATGTGGACCCGATGCCCTATATCTGTGTCCGGTTAGAGGAGGGAAGCATTACAAATAGTACATCTTCCCAGGTAGTCAACACGGTACTGCTGATAGGGGTATTCGATGATTCCGCAGAGAATCAAGGACACAAAGAAGTTTTGAATATCATCCAAAAAATTCAAGAGCGCTTCGAAAAGGAGCCGATACTTGCTAAACGTTATCGATTTCAGGATCCATTTGACTGGGCGTTGCAGGATGAGGATACATATCCATATTATTTCGGAGCAATTCATATGCAATGGCAGACAGCTGCCATAAGAAGGGAGGATAAATATGCATGAGTAGTACAAAGAAAGCAGCGAAAGAGACAGGCGAAGTTGAGACTGCGGCAACATCCGAAGAATCAGCTCCGGTAAGATCTGCGCGGAAAAAGAGTCCCGTCACGGAGGCGCTTATCTATGTGGGTCCCAGTATTATGGGAGTAGCAACAAATGGAATGATTTTTAGCAACGGTCCGTCAAAGGAACTGAGAACGGCAATTGAAAAAGAACCGGCATTTACTAACCTGCTGATCCCAGTATCGGGATTGACGGGGGCGAATCAGGAGATTGACAATAAAACAGGTGCTATCTATGAGCTTTACAAAAGAGTAAGTTCATACAGAGCATAAGGAGGGAAAAAGTAATGGCATACAATCATGGAATCAGGGTGCTGGAGAACGCCACCAGTGTTGCAGCACCCATTACCGGAACTGCCGGTTTGCAGGTAGTATTTGGAACAGCACCGGTCAATTTAGCGGAGGATCCGGAGGCTGCAGTTAATAAGCCTGTGATTGCCTATTCGTTTGCAGAGGCAGTGAAACAGCTCGGCTATTCTGACGATTTTACAAAATATACGCTCTGCCAAAGCATGGATGCATCTTTCCGCGCATTTGGCGTAGGTCCGGTTGTATTTATTAACGTATTGGATCCGGCAAAGCACAAGAAGGTGAATACATCAACAAGTGTCACAGTGACGAATATGCAGGCAGTTGTGGATGTGGAAGGGATACTTTTAAATACTCTTAGTGTATCCAACGCAAGCACGGAACTTGTTTCCGGGATTGACTATATCGCGTCATTTAATGATTATGGCTATGTTGTTATTACGCTGCTCGCAGGTGGAGGCGGCGCAGCAGCAGCGACATTAAGTGTATCCAGTACAAGCATCGATCCTGCTATGGTGACGGAAACCGATATCATCGGTGGCTATAATGTGAGTACTGGAGCGGAAACGGGCATTGAAGCATTGCGATTTGTATATCCGAAATTCGGCATGACACCAGGTCTGTTACTGGCTCCCGGATGGAGCCACAAACAGAATGTAAGTGCCGTTTTGGCGGCAAAGTGTAAGGAAATCAATGGCCTCTTCCAGTGCGAATGCCTGATTGACTTGGATTCTTCAGCATCTGGTGCAGTTAAATACATAGATTGTGCCACGGCAAAAGTAACAAGCGGCTGCAGTAGTGAGCATGCGGTGCTGTTGTGGCCACAGGTACTGATCGGTTCAAAACAGTACGCTTACTCTGCGGTATTTGGAGCTTTAGTCGCTTATACAGACGTGAAAAACGGTGATATTCCGAACCTGTCTCCGTCCAATAAACTTTTAAATGTCACAGCAGCTGTACTGGCAGATGGTACCGAGGTCTCTTTGGACCAGACACAGGCAAACCTGTTAAATAGCCAGGGAATCGTTACGGCCATAAATATGAATGGATGGAGAAGTTGGGGAAATAACACGGCTTGTTATCCAGGCAATACGGATCCAAAAGACCGCTGGTTCTGTTGCCGTCGCTTCTTCTCCTGGTGGAGAAATTCATTTATCCTGACCTATGCGGAGAAGGTAGACAATCCGGCCAATTTCCGGCTGATCGAATCGATTGTGGATGCTGAAAACATACGTGGAAACAGCTATGTATCACAGGGGAAATGTGCCGGTGCCCGAATGGAATATGTTGAGGCAGAAAATTCGGTCAGTGATATTCTGGACGGTAAAATCCAGTTTCGGCAGTACCTGGCACCATACACACCGGCAGAGGACATCCTGAACTCACTGGAGTTTGATCCGGATATGCTGGCAAGAGAACTAAATGGAGGTGAGTAAAAATGGCAGTAGCAGGTATTCCTGAAGTTATCAATAATTTTAATGTATACCGGAATGGAAATGCTTTGATCGGATTGTCTGGGGAGGTTTCGCTCCCAGACTTTGAAAGCATCACAGAAAAGATCAGTGGCCCTGGGATTCTTGGGGAGATTGAGGCGTCAATCATTGGACAGTTTGGAAGCATGGAGCAGGAAGTCACCTTCCGGATCCTGGAAGATGATATTTTCAGCATGATGGATCCGACAGAAACACTGGATTTGACTTTGCGAGCGTCTGAACAGTACACGGTAAAGTCCACGGGAAAAATTGATTACAAGGGCATGAGGGTAGTAATCCGTGGACGGCAGAAAAAGTTCAAGCCTGGCACAGTCAAAAACGGTGGTCAGATGGATGCGTCAGTTACCATTGAGTTGGTCTATATCATGATTGAGATCGACGGAAACAAGAAGGTGGAACTGGATAAATTGAACTCAGTCTACAAGGTAAACGGAGTTGACTTATTGGCGAAAGTGAGGAAACAGTGCTAATGGAAAAGAAGATGGAAATAGAAGTGGTGGATACAAATGGGGAAGTTATTGATAACCCTTATATGGTCATATTCAATAAGTCCTATATGTTTGAGGATAAGACATATGAAAAGATTGATCTTAGCGGCCTGGATGCTTTGACGGCTGCGGATATGATCGCTGCCAATAAGGTCTTAGATCGTTCCGGCAGTGTCACATTTTTGCCGGAAATGAGCTTGGAATATGCCTGTATCATTGCGGCAAAGGCGAGCGGTATGCCGATTGAGTTTTTCAAGGGGTTACACCCAAGGGAAGCGGTAAAGGTAAAAAACAGGGTGACGGGTTTTTTCTACGGTACGGACTGAGTCCGAACGACGGAGAAGGAATTAGAAAATTAGCAATCGCATTATCAATGTCAATGCGGACAGGGCTGGATTATTTCATGGCCCTGTCCGTTTTTGATCTATTAGAGGTAGCAGAGGAGGTGGCAGAGATTGGCAAGCGGAGGTAAAGAGTATGAGTTAGCGGTGAAAATTGCAGGAAAGCTGGAATCCTCTTTCAACGCCTCCTTGGGAGCCGCAGGCAAAGGGTTAAAGAATCTCACAAAAACAATAGCTGCTGCGTCCGCTGCTGCTGCGATTGCGCTTGCCGGGCTTGGGCTTGCTGCTATCAATGTAGGCAGCACGTTTGAACAGGGAATGTCGCAGGTTGCGGCAACAATGCTGATTGATAAATCGACAGCGGAGGGTGCTGCAGCATTTCAAACCCTGGAAGATGCCGCAAGAGAATGTGGTAGGAGTACCGCATTCACTGCCACAGAGGCATCGGAGGCCTTGAATTATTTAGCCCTTGCAGGTTACGACGCTGAAAAAGCGGCAGCAGCTTTGCCAACCGTATTAAGACTTGCAGGGGCAGGTGCAATGGATCTGGCATCAGCATCAGATATGGTTACGGACAGTATGGCTGCATTACAAATAGAAGCTACTGAAAGCAACTTAACAATGTTTGCAGATCAGATGGCAATGACTGCCAGCAAAGCCAATACATCAGTGGCGCAACTAGGTGAAGCCATATTAACTGTTGGCGGTACAGCAAAAGACATGGCAGGTGGTACCACAGAACTAAACGCTGCGCTAGGTATATTAGCAGATTCTGGTATGAAGGGTAGCGAAGGTGGTACCAAGTTAAGAAACATGATCCTCAGTTTGCGATCACCAACTGAGAGTGCATCTAAACTCATGAAAAACCTAGGCGTGGAGGTATATGATGCTGCGGGCAATATGCGCGGCATAAATGAGGTCTTCGGTGATCTTAATACGGCCATGGACGGTATGACCGCCGAGGGCAAAGACCAGATCATGAATGAGATCTTTAATAAAACTGACCTCAAAGCAGCTGAAGCAATGCTTGCGGGTTGCGGAGAACGTTTTGATGAGTTAACCGGGTACATTGATGCCAGCGCAGGTGCCTGCGAAGACATGTATGCAATACAACTTGACAACCTGAATGGTGATCTGGCAATTATGAAATCGGGTTTAGAAGATTTAGGCATTACTCTTTACCAGGACGTCAATGGGCCACTTAGAGGTACAGTTCAACTTGCTACCGATATGGTCGGGCAATTAGCAGCAGCGTATGCTGAGGGTGGATTAGAGGGGATGGTAGGCGAAGTCGGCAACTGCCTTTCTACGGTGGTTACTAAGATTGCCGAATATGCCCCTAAGCTGATTGAGATGGCAATGAATCTCATTGACAGCTTTATTAGTGGAATATCCGATAGTGGGCCTGCCATTGCATCAGCAGCATCAGAGACCATAGCAGCATTTATAAAGGGACTGGTAAAACTGATTCCCAAGGTGCTGATTTTAGCGGTAGACCTGATTCTAAGCTTTGCAAAGAGTATGATCAAGCAGCTTCCGGAGATTATTAGTGCTGGCGCACAGTCTTTTGCCGCTTTTGCACAAAGCATCGCACAGAGAATTCCGGAGATTGTCCGGACAGCTACCGAACTCATACAGACTTTGGTGAGTGGATTGATTTCCAGCTTGCCTTTAATCATAGAATCCGCCATACAGCTCGTCATGGGATTATTGCAGGGTATCCTTTCTATGATTCCCGTAATAATTCAAGCCGGCATTGATCTTATTCTGGCATTGGTTCAGGGGATTATGGCAAATTTGGGAACAGTAATATCCTCTGGTACCGAAATGATTCTTTCCCTGATTCAGGGGATTGTGGCGATGCTGCCAACAATCATTCAGGCCGGTGTACAGCTTATTATATCCCTTATCCAGGGGATCATCACCAATCTGCCCAGCATAATCATGTCAGCAATTGATATCATAATGGCCCTGGTTCAGGGGCTTATTAGTGCTATCCCGGAGGTTATTGGAGCCGCAGGAGACATTGTCAGAGCTCTTATAGACGCTCTGCTCTCTGTGAATTGGCTGGAGGTGGGCTGGGAAATTATAAAGTCTATTGTGGGCGGTATTTGGGATGGAGCCTGCAACCTAGTTGGCGGCGTAATAGATGGCATATGCAGCTTATTCAGCGGCGATGAAGAAGTAGAAATAGCAGGCCTTGAAACGGGAGCATCGTTTGCCGCAGGCCTTGAAGAGGGGACTTCTGGAGCGTATGCAGCAGGTGCCAATGGAACCGATTACTTCATGGAAGGTGCAGGAAGTGTAGATGCAAATACTGCGGGCGTGGTGAGTGCAAGTCAGTATACCTCGGGCTTATTAAGTAGTACAGATGGGATTACAATCGCAGGGGTTACTGCGGCAGATACATACAGTAGCAGCATTATAAATAATGGGGGTGGTGTTCTTGGTGCTGGAACGGCTCATGCCGATCTCTACTCATCGGGAATTCTTTCATCTCAGGATACTGTGACGGATGCCGGTGCCCAGACAAATCAATCATATCTTGCAGGATTGGTTACAGATACATCGCAACTCGAGAGTGCAGGATTGCTGGCCAATAATGCTTATGCCTCTGGGTTAAGTACTGGAACGGATGGCATCACAACATCTGCCTTAACCGCAACTACCACCTATGCGGATGGACTCTTGCAGGGGGAGGCTCAGATCACAGAGGCCGGAAATACATTAACCCAAGCCTTCATTGCCAGTATGGATGCAGGAAATGAAGGAATCGCAGCAAAAGCAACTGAAATGATGGCTTCTTTCACACAGGCCATTGATTCATCCAGCCAGAACATAGGTGCCGCAATGCAGCAAATGATGAATGGATTCAGCACTTCGTTTGAGGCTGTCAACACCATGAGTACATCAGTAACACAGGCCATGGCAAAGATAGTGGCAGCTATTACATCATCTGGCAGACTTATGGTTAATGCCATGCGGCTCACGGGAATCCAGATTGAGAAGGTAATGGGAACGTCCTGGAACAACGTGAAAACACGTACCATATCTTCCTGGCAGTCGTTGCATAGTGCGGTTGTAAGTAGGGCAAGATCTACAGCCAGTGCAATTAAATCGGCGTTTGAAAATATGACCATCAAGATACCAAAGCCGAAAATTCCTAATATCACGGTAAGTTATTCAACGGTAGCGGGTGGAGGCGGTGGAACAGTCAGCATTCCAAAGTTTAACGTAATATGGAATGCGGCGGGTGGTATTTTTGATTCACCAACCATTTTTAATACTCCTTATGGCATGCAAGGAGTAGGTGAGGCGGGTGCGGAAGCGGTTCTTCCCTTAGATATACTATGGGGGCAGATGACAGACATTATTTCCGGCCTGTTAGATAAAAGAGGGGAAGAGGGAGCGGTAAATGCGGCTCTGCGAAAACTTATAAACGATGGCAGTTCGAGCGCTGCCGGCTATGGGGATCAGGGAGAACGAAGGCCGATACAGTATGCACCCGTATATAATTTTCACGGTAACGCACCGTCAAAGGAGGAACTGCATGAGGCAGAGCGGATGTCACAGGCTGACTTTGCGCGAATGATGGAAAAGCACGAGCGTGAGAAGAAAAGAAGAGAATTTTAGAGGTGATGAATATGGCATATACAACTATCCAGGGGGATACATGGGATCTGATTGCCTATAATGTTTATGGCGCTGAAACATATGCCGATTTCTTGATGTCCAAAAACTTCCCACTGCTGGATCTACTGGTGTTTCCAAGCGGCATTATTGTGGAAACACCGGACCTCCCGGAGGAACTGGCATCAAGCCTTCCGGCATGGAGGAGGTGACATGGGAAAGAGTAGGACTGCTCAGGCAAATATACAGTACAGTGGTGTTAATTTCAGCACGAGTATGAATCAGGTGAGTTCCTTCGAATATGTGGATGCGGCATCGGGGGAGGGCGATACTATATCGCTCTCCGTCTCGGACAAAGAAAGGAAGTGGATCGGGGCTTGGTACCCTCAAAAAGGAGATCGGTTAACAGCAGATATTATGGTTAACGATTGGGAAAGAGAGGGGGACCGCGCCACGCTTTATTGTGGATCCTTCGTATTGGATTCTATCAGCTTTAGTGGATTTCCCATTGTTGGGAGCATCGGCGGCATCAGCATTCCGGCGGATACCGATTTTAAAAGCACAAAAAGAACCAGAATATGGCAATCAATAACGGTTGAGCAGGTAGGGCGCGAAATTGCCTGGAATGCCGGATTTGACTTGAATTATGAGGCAGCTGAGATATGGGTCAGTACTCTGGAACAAAGTTCTCAGGGGGATTGCGAATTTCTTTTTGCGCTCTGCAAGTCATATGGTCTGGCTATGAAGATCTTTAATGGAAGGATTGTGATATACGATGAGGCAGTCTATGAGGCTCGTGACGCAGTAGTTACCATTGATGCTTCCGATATGATTTCTTTGGATGATTATAATTCCTCACTGGACGGTACCTACACAGGAGGCACGATTACCTATACAGATCCAAACACAGAAGAAGAGATCACCGTAAATGTTGGTACAGTAAGAAGCAGTAACAGCAGTGCGGCTAATGTTACTGCCAAGTCAAAAACGGATATGTATGTAAGATCCACATCCAGTACAAGCGGCAAAGCGTATGGAGTGATCCCTTCCGGCACGACTGTGGCGGTGATTGAGGAGCTGGAAAATGGTTGGTTAAAGATCCAATACGAGAAAGCACCGGAGGGCATCGCCTACACCTCAAATCGAGGGGGGAACTACTATACAATAGACAAAACACAAACGCAAAGCAGCAGTGTGGATGTGGGGCCGCGCTGTCTGGAAATAAACGAAAAAGCAGATAATACCTATGATGCGGAACTGAAGGCGGTTGCGGCAGTCAATCAAGCCAATAAAACGGCAGTTACAATGAAGATTAAGATTATGGCAAATCTTAAGATTATTGCAACAAGCAATGTGCTCATAACCGGGCTTGAGAAGCTGAATGGGAAGTATGCTGTTGATAAAGTCACACATTCGGTTGGAGGTGGCTACACAATGTCCCTGGAGTTGCGGTTGATTCAGGGGCGGCTGTCAGCGAGATAGGAGGATACATGGAAAATCTTATAAGAGTCGGAAAGGTTTCAAGCGTTAATCATGAGCTGGGCATGATTCGAGTTGTTTATTTGGACAAAGGAAGCTCGGTTACAGCAGAGCTGCCCGTCCTAAGCTTTAATGGGGAGTATAAGATGCCGGGTATCGATGATTTGGTGCTTGTGACGCATTTGAGCAACGGCTCTGCTGCCGGCATTGTTCTTGGCACATTCTGGAGCAAGGCAAATCGGCCGGGAAGAGCTGGTGAAGATATCTATCACAAAGAGTTGGGCCGAAAAAACGGAGCTGCTTACTTTGATTTTGATGAAAAAACCGGCCATCTAACCATTCGAGCGGATTCGGTGGAAATTCTGACAAAAAGTGGATCGAAGACATATTAAGTGGGAGGGGTGAACGTGGCAGTAATAGGGAACTTTGGAAACCGCATCGTATTTGAAACCAGTGATGTAAAAATCTTAAACTTTACTGAGTTTGAACAAAGCGTGTCCGGACGTTGGGCAACTCATAACCGGATAATGAAAAAACCCTCGAGTGAGTTTCTTGGCCCGGAGCTGCGGACCATCTCCATGGAAATCCTGTTAAGTGCAATGCATGGTGTCCGGCCGCGCAGCACACTGGAGCAGATAGAGGATATTGTGGAGAATGGTATCGCGGAGCTCTTGGTTATTGGAGGGAAAACAATTGGTAAAAACAAATGGGCGATAACCGAGTGCAGCGAATCATGGGACGTTATTATGTCAAAGGGGGAGCTGCTGCAGGCAAAGGTTTCCCTTAATCTGCAGGAGTTCTTATAAGGAGGCAAGATGAAAGGTTCGATTATCAATTTTGACTATCAGTCTGAAGAACTGGTAGAGATCAGGAGGAACCTCGAAACCCTGTATGGCACTGTGGAAGGAACCTGCCCTTTGGATCGGAGCTTTGGAATTAATCAGGACTTTGTAGGATACCCGGACCCTGTGACCGAAAATATGCTTGCGTTGGAGATGATTCAGAAAACACACAAATATGAGCCACGGGTCATGGTAAAGTCTGTAGAATTTGCAAACAGTGGTGACGGCAGCATGACACCTGTTGTCACGCTAACTAAAGGAGGGGAGTAGATGTCAGACGAATTAAGCACACTCGATAGTATTCCGGATGTGAGTTTTATAGATAATAAAACATTGGAAGATGTCAAAAGTGAGTTGATTAAGGGCTTTGAGGAGGGATACAGAAAAGAGACAGGGCAGCTAATCACACTTGCGAAGGCGGATCCGAACCGGATTATTTTAAATGCTTGTGCACTTTTAATCTACCAGGGATATCAGTTCATTGACCGTGCTGGCAAACAGAACCTTCTTAAGTATGCTTACTCGGAGTTCCTGGAGAATCTGGGAGTGCTTCGCGGTGTAACACGCAATGCTGCATCGCCGGCGCTGGTTACACTTCGCTTTGCACTCTCTGAAGTCCGGTCATCTCCGGTGTTAATCCCAAATGGCACAAGGGTCACCTGTGGATATGATGTATTCTTTGCCACGAAAGAAAGCACGGAGATCCCGTCAGGAGAAGCATCAGTGGATATCCAGGCAGAGTGCAGTGCAGAGGGAGACATTGGCAATGGATTTTTACCGGGTGAAGTTAAGACACTGGTGGATTCCGTCCCATACATTAAAGAGGTGTGGAACATCAATACGAGCGATGGCGGCGCTGATGTCGAAACGGATGCAAGCCTGGCAGAGCGAATCTATCTGGCGCCGGCAGGGTATTCTGTTGCCGGGCCGGAGGATGCTTATGTTTATTGGGTCAAGACCTATAACACATCCATCGGGGATGTGAAAGTAACCTCCCCTTCACCCGCAGTCGTAAATATTCGTTTTATAAAAAAGAATGGTGATTTGCCTGATGCATCGTTGATACAGGGATTACAAGACTTTATGGAGGACTCTAATATCCGGCCATTAACGGATCAGGTTGTGGTGGCGGCACCGGAGACCGTAGAGTATGAGATTGCCTTAACATACTACATAAATTATAGCGACCGAAATAAAGCAGTAGCCATCCAAAATTCAGTAAGCATTGCCATAGAAGAATATACAACGTGGCAATGCTCCAAGATTGGAAGAGATATAAATCCTTCGGAACTCTGCAAATGTGTGGTGGCCGCTGGAGCTAAGCGGGTAACCCTTACACAGCCATGCGAACCGGTAATAGTACCGGAAACATCTGTGGCAAAGTTGAAGAGCATTTCGGTGCTTTATGGGGGAATCGAAGATGATTAACCTAAGAGGTGGAGAAATCAAATATCTTCTTCCTGAGAATTTAATTGACGATGATGTGAAGGCGCTCAGTTACGCATTGGGAAAAGTTATAGAAAGAATGCTGGATTATGCAGATGATTGCAGGATCTTTGTTGCAGTATCCACTATGCCGGAAAAAATCTTAGATGTCTTGGCAATAGAGCTTCGTTCCCCTTACTATGATGTGACGATGGATCTTGAGACGAAGAGGCAGATCATTAAAAACACATTAATATGGCATTCGAAGGCTGGCACTACCAGTGCTGTTAATGAGCTGATCGGATCAGTATTTGGATACGGAAGGGTAATTGAGTGGTTTGATTTTGTGACAGAACCATATACTCCGGGGACTTTTGATATTGAGACCAATGGCCAGATCACTGAGGAACGCATCGATGAGCTGAAGACGGTTATTGAAAAGGTGAAAAATGTAAGGTCACACTTAAGGAACCTAACGTCTACCGGCAGGATGATCAACAGTAACAGCTATACAGGTGTTGCCGTTACTGCACGATCTTATATTAAAATTTTATAGGAGGAAGGAGGAATAGGATGTCACAATTTAACCCATGTGTTATTACTCAAAAAGGTTTTGAATTGCTTGCTAAAGTACAAGCGGGTGTGTGCAAGCTAATCTTTACAAAAGCACAAACGGGAGACGGTACATATACATCTTCCGACAATCTGAATGCGCAGACGAAATTAAAATCAAAGAAACAAGAGTTTCCTATTAGTTCGAAGAAGGTCCGGAACGATAATTCAGTGTGCTTGACAACTATTGTCACAAATGAAAATTTGGTGGCTGGATACTATCTTAAAGAATTTGGAATTTTTGCTCTGGATCAAGCAGGGGAAGAGATTTTATATGCAATTGCGACAGCGGTTGAAAATAAGTGGGATTACATCCCAGATTACAATTATCTAAGCCCGGCCAGCATCACAATAGATTCATATATCATAGTATCTTCGGCACAATCGGTAACTCTTCAGGGAGGATTCGAGGCGTATGCTTCAGCGGAAGAGCTAACCGCACTTGCCGATACAGTAGACACTATTAAAAATGATATTGTTAAATCAGCTTTGACCGTGAAAATAAACAGAGGGTATCTTAGCTTTGATGCTGGACTTCTCCTCCGAATGGAAACTGTGACTAATAGAGGGGGGAAAATTACAGTAAATACGGCCTCTGGCAGCTCGACTATTGTAGTATCAGATATTGAGTACATTGAGGTATCCGGAACTTTTCTTTGCACTGACATCACGCCGGAGACAAAAAAAGAAATCACAATAGCTTTCGATATGGGTACGGCAAAAGTACATTCGATAGTTGTACCAGTAAATTCTATTGTGCCGCCAATAGTCCTTGATGTTACGGGAGTAACTGCGATACGAGTATTTGCGAATTTTGAATGGGACGTGATAACAGTGGGGGCGGACAACGTCTTGACGATACGAGAACTATAGGAGGTACTATATGGCAAACATTATTTTAGGTGGAACAACGGCTGATTTGCAGACAAGCGTCAATGCCCTGGGTGGAACAACGGCTGATTTGCAGGCAGCGGTTACAAAACTCCAAAGCATAGCCACGGTGCTACTTGATACGCCGCGCGCTCTTAACTCCACCAGCTACATCAACGCTATGCATAGCATAAGCGATTTTGACTACGCGATGGTGACACTGTCTGTTAACAGCAAGTCGCATACCATGACATGCTATGCCAATAAGCAGGAGGGATCATACGCGGCAACGTGGGGTTACTGCGTAGACAGCACGTTTGTCGAGTGGATCGTACAGTTTGATACTTCCGGGCGGTATCTGCCCAATGCAAAGGCGTACAGATCGATAAGCCGCGGAGCCTGGCAAGAGCTAACTGCATCAATGAACATCACGCGGATTGTCGGATTCACATTTTTCTAAAGGAGATAGCCACGCATTGGCTGTACGATACCGAACTATAAGACGCAAAGTAAAATTATGGAATAAGAGAGGAAACAAGATGGACATACATTTAGACCCCGCTGTCATTGCCTTACTGTCTGCCACTGTAGCCGGACTTGTGTCAGCGCTCATATCGGGCATAATCGTGCAGACAGTCAATCGGAAACTAAGCAAACGAGAGATGGCAAGAGAAGCTAAAGAGGATGAGCGGGAGCGATCACACAAGGAATACAACATGCTGATGTTGCAGGGTTTGATGGCTTCCCTCTCATTAGGCGAGGCTACAGCGGACGCAGTGGAGAGTGGAACATACAATGGCAAGCAGCAAAAAGCCAGAGAATATGCAGAGGACGTAAAACATGGTATGCAAGAGTTTATGTACCGTCAAGGTGCAGAGCATCTAAATTAAGGAGGAAAAGAGATTATGAGTAAACAGTGGATCAAAGCAGCAGGTATCAGGGCAATCAAGACGATGGCGCAAACCGTCGTTGCAACAATTGGGACGTCGATAGTATTGTCGGACGTAAACTGGATTATGGCGTTGTCCGCGTCGATCTTGGCAGGGGGCTTATCCTTGCTGACATCCGTTGCCGGGCTGCCCGAATTAAGTGAGGAGGGAAATAAGTCATGAATGCAGAAGCGAAAAGAAAAGCAGTAGCAGACGCCTATAAGGAGTGCATCGGCCGCAATCTCTACAGCCAGGACACCACGAAGCGGGAATGCGCCTTCACACCGCACACGGATGGTAAGTATTATTCGGATTGCTCCAGCTCGATCAGGCTGGCGTACAAGAAGGCAGACATCGGTTTAAGCTACATCGGCGGCAATACTGCCGGCATGTACAATTCCGCGTTGGGGAGCATCGTGGATATATCCACAACCAATGGCGTACCGACCAACCCGGCGCAGTTAAGAGTCGGAGACATTTTATTGCTTGCCGGTACAGATTCCAGCCGTCCGTTGTGTATCGGGCATGTGGAAATGGTTTACTCCATCAGCGGCGTCAGCGTCACCTTGTGCGGTCATGGATCCGGACTGCCGAATTTTAAAGATATGGCCACTTACTGCAAGAGCAGATACAACGCAAAGACCGGCACCACAAAGGGCAATAAAGGCCTTGTATGTGTAAAACGTTATGTGCAGGACGATGATTCGGCTACGGCGCCCACAGAGGCCACAGAAGCCATAGAAGCCACGGAGACTCCGGCGGAGGAGACCGTGCAGGCCACCTCAGTAGACGCAGAGGAGGTTAGTATAATCCATAAGATTCAGCAGTGGGTTAATACCTACATGAGTGGAGCTGTTACGCTGGCGCTTGACGGCAAGGCTGGCCCGTTAACCAAAAAGGCTCTTGTGATGTGCTTGCAGCGCTATCTCAACCGCACCCACGGATCAGGGCTGGCCGTAGACGGTTCCTTTGGGCCTCTGACCAAAAAGGCCTGCGCTGCCGTTAAGCGTGGAAACAAGAGCGATCTGGTGTACATCTGCCAGGCTATGCTATACGCCTGGGGCTATGATCCGAAGGGATTTGACGGCAGCTGTGGCCCCGGCTGTGACGCGGCAATCCGGCAGTACCAAAAGGATCACGGTCTGGCAGTGGATGGTAGCTGCGGGCCGAATACATTTTATTCTTTATTTAACAAATAACATTGCAGAGTCCCGGGGTTAATCCTCCGGGACTTTTTTTAAATTAACGCCTAAATATGTATTCTTGTAGAAATATTTATAGAAATAAGATATAGTAGATATAGTAAATTTAATATAAGATGGGAGATGATTTGTAATGAGTACCCAAGTGAGTATTGAAGTTCAGGCTAAAGCCAAGGATGCATTAAAATGTGCCTATGATGTTTTGCTTTCTTTTGATAAGATCAGGGATGGAAGCTTATGTTTTGATGAGCAATGTTTATTTACCGGTGTTTGTATCAAATATAAAGTTAAGACTATTGATGGTCTAAGATTGGATTATTGTATTTTGATTAATGCTAAAAAGAAGGACGATTCCAACTGTGAATTGGTGTTTACTGTCGATGCACACCATGTTAGTGAGTATCACGGAGGGGCAGGTAGCGTTAGACTCTTGACTGAGATTCTAACGCTTTTTAGCCAGAATATTTCTCGGATATCCACTAATTGACATCTTTTTTCGTGTGAACTTTCGTG
>Ga0153937_1000126_pt1 | contig 26957 bp, 43 predicted proteins | sample TSNY021MetaG_FD_104680 | JGI IMG/M metagenome (GOLD analysis project Ga0153937, IMG submission 104680) | Attine ant fungus gardens microbial communities from New York, USA - TSNY021 MetaG | ecosystem: Host-associated > Fungi > Mycelium > Unclassified | place: USA: New York, Robert Murphy County... | reverse complement strand
GAAAAATGTGAATCCGACAATCCGCGTGATGTTCATCGACGCGGTTAGTTCTTGCCATGTTCCGCGGTTTATCGATCGGTATGCCTTTGTATTTGTCAGATAGCGCCCAGCCGTGTCAAACTGTACGATCCACTCGACGAACGTGCTGTCTATGCCGTAACCCCATGTCGCTGCATACGATCCATCCTTCTTATCGGCATAGCATGTCATGGTGTGCGACTTGCTATTTACGGATAGCGTCACCATGACATAGTCGAAGGTGTTAATGCCGTATTTTTCATTGACAATACCAAAGGTATTAAGAGCGCGCGACGTGTCTAGCAGCACGGTGCCTATGTTTTGGAGCTTTGTCTGCAAATCAGACGTTGTTCCGTCCGTGTTTGCATATTCCACTTGTTCCGCTGTTGTCGAAAACAAGATCTTGTCGTAATCCGTGCCATTGTTGATCATTAGATCGGCTTTTTTTATTGTCCCCATTTGTTAACCTCCTATTAGCTCTCTAAGCGTCTTTTCTGAATCCCCTATAGTGGGAACAATCTGCCGCCCGGTACTGTCTATAGCCTCCTCGACCTCTGTTACCACGGCGTCTATACGGATGCCGTCGTAGGTATCAGAGATCACCGTAACCTTGTCCCCCAGATCCCAATCAACCTCATATCCATCGACTACGGCATCAAAGATATAATTTTCTGCTGGCAGCATCCCGGCGAGCTTCTCCGTTCCACGTGCGGGCAAATCGGCGAAGTTCGAGATATCGCGGGCATCAATAAACGTCTCTCTTCGGTCCATACCCGCGTTTTCGTTTCCGACCAGTACCCAATCACGGGCAGCCCCTTCTCCTTGCCCTGCTACATAAGCACAGTTGCGAGATTCTAGATCATTGATTGTATATACCTGGTTTGTCACAGTGTCATAAGAATCGCGGAAAATGCAGCGCTTGTTTTTGCTTTGGCTTGCCGTTCGGTCGGTTTCCTGACGAACCATAAAGAGCATTTTTTTATTTCGCCAGTCCAAATCTATACCTATCCCCCAGTGGTACGCTTTCGCGAGTGTGGTCAAGTCGTCCATTAAATTGTTGTACCTTGTCTGGAAATTGATCCGGCTTTGCCCCGTCTCTATGTATTTGCCCCCGATTTCCAAGCAAGGGATATTCCGGGGCGATTCTTCCGCCGTGCCGATCGCATTGACGTGTACCAGATTCCACAATACTTGCATAGGGGACAAAGCTTTGAATTCCTGGTACGCTTCGCCGAAAGGCGGCGGCGTAATGCGCTGTGACATGAACCAGAGCAGAGAGTAGCCTTTGATTGTAGCCACTCCCTGGCGCTCGTCGTATTGTGCGTATTTTATAATGCCGTTCTTCGAGGTATCGGAGTCCAGCATTATAATATTGTCTTTAGCCAGCAAGGGGTTTTTGTAGGGCAGGGTAATTTGAAAGCTCCCGTATGTGTACCACTTGCGTACATATAAGAGGCTTGTATAATCGTCCACTTCCCCCAAAAAATTGAGGTCTTTATCAAATACGCGGATAGCTACTGCTTTATCCATAGCGCCCCCACAGGAGCCCCTGTCGGCTCGCTTTCCTGGACATAGACGGGCCTCCAGCCCAGCCCTTGCTGATTCCCAAACCAGGAATCCCAATCTTTTTGATATTGACGCATCATTGCATCAAATTCCGCGCTATTCTTTGGCCGGATTGCTCCGCACAGATCCACCTTGTAACGCTCATCTGAGGGCTGGTAGACACTCTGCCCGAGCGGAGGCACAAGGATATTTGCACAAGATAGATCATAAATCACGTCGTCGCGGCGGATGTCCGGCAAAACCGGAGCGTAAGACTCGCCACCGTATATTACCGTCGCTCTTACGTTTTTACTTGGTTCGTTGTGTCTTATTACAACACGCGCATACTGGGAATACCGCTCTGCGGATTGCTCCAACCCAAGAACCAACGGCGAAGTATTGATATAAAAATACCCCCGCAGGATGGCGAAGCCTGGCGCTAATACTGCGTTGTTATCCTTAAGCGTCACTTCCAGCCCCATGCTCCCGTCGTCGTTCACTTCGATACCACTTCGCCACAGGGCATTGAAGTATCGGTTAAACTCTTCTTCTCCGTACTTTTCTTCACAATCAAAAAAACCACTATATTCTGCCAATCTTTCCCCCTCCTATATTCCCAGGTACCGCTCGCGGTAAGTAATTACCACCTGCTGCGGATCTTGCTCGTTTTCCGTCGTGTACTCCAACATGTTGATTCCTGGCGCAAGCCAGAAAAACCTTGAATCCAGATCAATCAAATGTCGCGCATCCTCAACGATACCATTACGGTCAATGTTGACCGACTTCTTCCCGATATCTGTGTTGATGTAAAGCACTTCCCCTTTTGCCAGATCCGCCATGATCTTAATGAACTCGCCGGAATCCAAGTTATAGACAGCCGGATTAGTGGCTGGGCCGTGGAATGCGATCTGTAGCGGTATATTGAGTTGCCCGTTATTTTTCACCGGCTTCCGTGGCCCTCCTTTCTGCCTGAAGCTAAAGGGCAGTGAGAATTTCCACTGCCAGCCCCCGATCCACGTAGCAATCTGTTCCGATGTGGTGTATTCTGCCAAAAATGCCGGATCTACACAAGTTAGTTCTGCCAAACCTGTTAAATAGTCGTTAACGTTTTTACTTGAAAACGTTAACTTCCGAACCTCATAAGCAACCTCTCTAACAGTCTCCATATAGGTGACTTTTAAAGTTCCGCTTGAAAGGGGGGTGAAAAAGTCAATCAGATAATCTCTCATTTTCCCCCGCTCTGAGTATCCCTCATATTCAAACTCAATCGTAATTGGTCGGGGGAGTATCTTGCGGTTTATAATCCGTTCGCCAATGTTGTTTAGATTCTCCGCAGTTGTCAGTTCGTAATCGCTGGACTCTATCCCGCTATAATCCAGCACAACAAAATCTGTGTCGTCCATTTTTAGATTGTCCACCCCGTTGTAAAACTCAAAAATAATCATCCGAAGGCAAGCTCCTTTCCGATGCGTTTCATCTCTCTGGCCATTTCCACAGGGGATTCTACGGGCTGATGTATGTTGATTTCCTGATAGACGTCGCCTTGTGTCTGGTTATATCCACGCGCCCCCGCCAATGTGTTTATAGCCCCCTGCGAAGACGATGTTACATGCGCGTCCATACTTAACTGTCCTGTGGAGGCAGACAGGTCTCCCGTGATTTTTTCCATCTCTCGGTTGATGCTCATATTAGCCGTCTCTAAGCTGGATATCATTCCTTCTTCAAAACCTAGTCCGCAAAAATTGCCAATCTCTGCAAACACTTTAGAAGGGGAGCTTATTCCAAACGTTTTTCTCATACCTGCTGCGATGCCACTGGCTATATCTAGGATTGGGTTCTTTCCGTTTTTGAGCGATTGGCCTAGCTTGTCAATAAATGAACCCCCGCTATTGCTTCCAATCCCGCCCATTTCAATGCTAATGTCCGCAGCACTTCTCACCGCGCTCACGGCCCCGCTGACCTTTCCCAATCCTATTAAAATTTCACTGCTCAGGTTTCCATAAAAGCCGGAGCCTGCTCTTTTGGCCGACAGCGGCAAATCTCTCTCGATCCCTTTGCCTGTTTCAGCCATATTGTCGTATATGTTTTTTGCTCCGGTGACGGCGTTGGCCTGCATGTCTGCAATCTCTTTGGTTACGCCGAAGTTGGTCTTGTTCCACGTCTTGATATATTCCCTAAGCTCTGTTTCACTCATCTTGTTCAGCGCTGCTAGCTCTCCGCTTGCTCCTGCACCCGCATCCACCAACGCCTGAACAAAGGCCTCCGATCCCTCTGTGTTTTTTTCTGTAATTAGACCAATTACGCTTCCGAAGTTCTCCTTGTAATTTTCGAGACCTACCTTCTGACTCTCGAGATTCTCAATTAGGGACTCTTTTGTCACTTCCGAATTTTCTGACCACTCTCCGAATAATTCTAATTGTCCGCGAATGCTTGTTTCTGCTGCCTGATGCACCTCGTCATATTTATCGCTGATTACTCCGAACGCGTCTGCGGATTCCTGACTTACTGTTTTAGCCCGGCCTCCGAACTCCACCAGCACACCCTCGGTTGTTTTCGTTGATTCAGCAAGACCATCCATACTGCCTGTCGCCGCATCAGTACCTCCCCCGAGGGCATAGTAATCTTCCTCTAGCCCGTTGACGATCACACGACTGTTTTCTAGTTCACCGGATAAGTTTTCAATATCACTCGCTAACATAGCGGATTCTACCTGAGCATTAGAGTATTCCGTTCTTAAGGCGTTCACTTCGTCGCCTGTTCGGTGTGTCTCGTCCGTCAGTTGCGCTTCTAGCTCTATCAGCCAGGCATCCGTTTCGCCCTTTCTTTTTCGGACTTCATCAAGCTGTGCTTCTGCATCTGCAAGAGTTCTTTGCGCCTCTGCAAGTTCCGATGCTTTTTGCATGGCGTAGTCCGCTTTCGCCTGTGCAAGGTAATATTCCAGTGCGGCATCCGATAGTTTATCGTACTCGTCGCGCTGGATCGTCAGAAGACCCGTCGTTTCATCTATGCAGTCCGATAACCCCGGAATGCTCTTCGATAGCTCTTGCACAATCTTTTTCATTTCGGCTTCTTCGGCTACCGTGCGTTTCGTTTTGTCGGCGAGGATATAGTATCGATCTGCAAGGTTTCCGCAGGCGCTCATATTTCCTTCTACCGCTGTCTTGCTTTCCGCGTAGGTTGTCTCGACCTCGCTGGCAGATTCATTCATCTCTTGCAGCGCTTCAATGGTCTCATGGATGGATTCGCGGTAGTTACCAAATTCGGTTCCCGCGTTCTCGGTGGTGATGATTAGCGTTGCCAGTGTCGCAGCCAGTGTTGTGCCGATTGTCACTAAAGCCCCTAGCGGTGTTGTCATTCCAACTGTATTTAGCATCTTTGTGGCAGTCGCAATTCCCACAATTCCCGTAGCGACAAAATTGGCGTTTTCCATGACCCATGTCAATCCGCTTAGTACCGCCGGAAGGGCTTTAGCGCCAAAACTTATTGCCCCCTCTGCAACCTCGCCAAAACTCTCGGCCAAGTCGTCGAATTTCTCCCCCAGCCTACCGGTAGTCATTTCACGGTTTAGATTGGAAACCTCCGAAGTGATTCCCGAAACGGCAGCTCGGAATTTGTTTTGAAACTTTTCATATACTGTAATTCCCAGGGCTTCAGTAGCGCTCTCTAATTTAGTAATTTCTCCTTTTAGGTTATTCTCCAAGGTATCTGACATGTTTTTTGCAGCACCGGCAGAATCGTTAATATATCCCGTCAGTTCGTCCATTCGGTCTCCGCAGTTCCCCAACATGGCAGTTACGGAGGCCAGGTCTGTCACCTTAAACATTTTCGTGATGATGTTTTGGCGTTCTTTTGCCGTCATGTCCGACATAGCGGCATTCATATCGGAAAAGATATCGTTCAGTGACCGGAGATTTCCTTGGGAGTCATATGTTTCTAAATTTAATTCCTTGAATGCGGCGGTCGCGTCGCTGGTTGTCGGAGTCATTGCTAGAATGATATTTCGCAGGTGCGTTCCGCCCTCGGCTCCTTTGATACCATTATCGGCAAGTACGCCAAGGGACATGTTTAACTCGGTGATTCCTCCGCTTAACTGCTGCGCCGTTCCGCCGACGGTCAAAATCCCCTCGCCCAACTGTGCCACATTCGTGTTGGATTTGGTGGCCGTCATGGCCATCTTGTCCATAAGTTCATCCATTCGCTCGGTTCCAATATTCAGGGCTGAAACTGCGTCTGTTGCCATATCGGTGGTGCTCGCTAAATCCATGTTTGCAGCAGATGCAAAAGTGAGAACACGCGGTAGCGTAGACACTGCTTTTTCTGCGTCATACCCTGCCAGAGCTAGATAGTTTAATGCCTGAGCAGATTCAGAGGCAGAGTATTTTGTGGTCTCTCCACATTCCTTTGCCGCTGCTTGAAGCATGTCGAAGCTTGCGCTTCCGCTGTCGATTTCTTCAACCGTAATCCCCATCGTGGCGGCTACTTCTGTCATGCTGGCTTCAAAGTCCATTCCAACCGACACCACAGCACCGGATATTTCCTTAATACCATTTGCGATTGCCTTGACACCGGCTACTATCATCTCGCTTACCAGGTTCGCCTTTAGGACGCTCCCAAAAGTGCTGGTCTCTTTTGTTGCGTCCTGCACTTCCCGACCGTATTCGTCAATGCTGCTGGCGGTATCGTCCGTAGATCGTTCTGCTTCTTCCATGTACCTGTTGTTATCCTGGATCTCGCGGTCTAAGTCAATCAAGTCCGCCTCGGCTGTATTTAGGGAGTTTTGCCATTGGTTTGTTGTATTCCCCGCCGCCCTGTACTCATCCTGTGCGAATCTCAACTGTTCGGATAGATCGTCTATGGCCTCCTGCTGCTCGCTAAGTTCTTCAGTGGTTGTTCCGGTGGCAGACTGCATCCGCTCCATTTCGGCGCACTCTGCCTTTAGGCCTTCCTCGAGGGCTTTGACCTTGTTGGCGGATATCTCCTCTTGTGCGCTCGCCTTTGCTACGGCCTCTCGGTAGACGTTAACCTTTGACTTTTGCGCTTCGTACTGTTTGGCCAGCACGTCCCCCTTTGCCCTCAATCCGTTCATGCTGTTTGCGTTTCCGTCAAATTGCGTCGTTGTTAGGCGCATTTCTGATTGTAGTGTCCGCAACTCTGTGTTTATACTTGTTATGGCGCTTCGAAACTCCCGTTCCCCTTCCAGGGCAAGGGTAGCACCTATTTTTTTAACTGACATGCGCTACCTCCCGATAATGTCAAATATGGAGTCAATCTTTTTCTCTTCTGCGTAGTAGCCTTTTTTTTCAAGATTAAATACCTTCTTGTAAGCCTCAAATAAATCTACAAACTCGGCAATAGTCAAGCGGCCTACCTCATGCCAGCTCATGCCAAGTTTGTTCATCCCGATATATAAAACCCATGCAAAATCTACTGTTTCCTCTTTTCGGGATTGTCCTCCTGCATGGGCTCTGTGTTTTTTCTCGTCAAACTCCCCTGGAATTCAACAAACAAAATTCGTGCCAGATCAAAGGGGGAAATATCCGCCATGCGAACAAGTTCTTCTTCTGGGATCGGCTCCATCCCCTGAATGTCTATCCCCTCCGCTGCCATCCATGCAAGTGCTTTCTTGATTGTCGGAATATGCAATTCGTCGTCCACTGGAATCGGATTCCCTTTTGCAGTTTTTACGATCTTACCCTTTTCGTCCCGCTTATAGTGATACGCTCCAAGGTTTTGTTGAAAGCTGGACAATACGGTTTCGCCCTCCCGCATGTAGACGTACTGTTCTTGGATAATTTCCATTACGTTCAGATTGCAGATAATCGGAATCTCTTTTCCGCTCAATATGATTGTTGTCAACTTCTTTTTGTTTAACATTTTTGCCCTCCTAGAATATGCAAAAGGGCGGTTTTACCCGCCCTGCGCTATCGATTACCCGCTAACTTGGATGTTCGCTTTCTCTTTAAGCCATTCGATTGCTTTTGTTTCCGTGTCGCAGATTTCAAAATCCTGATATCTCCCGTCAGCAAGTGTAATTGCAGTTCCTGACAGTGACGGGGTTGAAAATTCGATGGAGTCTCCAATGGTCTTTGCTTTGGACGACGGAGCCGCAAATTTCACTTTGTATACCCAATATGGGATATGTTTTTCTACGCCGTCAATTTCTTCCATTGTGACAAATCCAAATCCTACATAATTGGTAGCATCCTTGGAGTTAAAAGTTACGCCTCCAGTGTCAGAAACAGTCCTGCCGTAAATAATCTCATACGCCTCCTTGGGAAGCCTCGTTACTCCCAGCGTCACCGTTAACGCTTTAAATCGGTTGACGCTGTTTGTTGCCCGGTTGTTACCGTATAAGTTTGCCTCCGAGCCGCCGGGCTCCAATGCTACCTCAATCGCCTCTCCACATTCAAACCCGTCTGAGTAGGTGGGGGTATCATTGGTCAGCTTTGCAATAATTGGTGTTGTAGAACCAAAATATGCCATATTCTATTCCTCTCTTTCTAAAATTTCGCACTCGAAAATAATGTGCCTGATCCTTGTGTCGTCTTCTGTGAGCATCGTTATAAATGGATAGGTAAAACCGGCGTTAAGAAGTGCCCGCCGGATTCTTCTCCGCTCGCTAAGGTAATTTTCTTCGAGCGGAAGAAAGAAGTGTATCTGCATTGCTACCCGGTCTCCTCGAGGGGAGTTATTCGCATGTAACGCCGCCCGATTGTCAGCCTCGTTAAAGGTAAACCATCTTGCCTCGTTGCCCGTGTACAAATCAGGTTTTACCGGACAGCCAAATGGGGCAAGCGCTTCTCTGATTTTTTGATTAACCGTCACTCCCCAGCCTCCTTGTCAAATGTCTCTTGCATCTTATTTGTAACGTCGTTTTCAACGCTTGCAAGGGCTGCTTTCAGGACAGGTGCCGCTCTTTGCTTGGATGTCCCGTATTCAATATAGACCAGCTTTTCCATGTTGCGCACACCCTTCGAGTCCTTCCCCGTTGGCCGTACCGTCACCGAGTAGCCGTTCTTTGTCTTGGTTGCTTTCTTTTCCTTGACAGAGGCTATCATTCTGCCCGTATCATTGTGCCTGGCGATACTTGCCTTTACCGCTTTTGTAATGATCGGAGCTGCGGAATCCAGCATTTTTATGGCGATTTCGTCGGTATTATTCAGCCTTTTTAGTTGATTTAACAGGTCGTCCCCGGCACTGTAGGAAAACCTTGCCATTAGATCATCTCCTTTATATTTGTCCATATCTCCAGATATTTGTTATCATCGGCGTAATTGTTGATATACGTGATGTTGTATAACCCTCCGCGATATCGGACATACATATTTGTGTTGATTTCCGTTCCTGATACTCGGATTAAGAAGCGCTTTTTTGCTTCCGCGAATTCCGCATTAGCCCTTATTATCTCCGTACCGGAAGTATTGGAGATACCTGCATAGCAGGCTCGAACTACCTCTTCCGCGTAAGTGTCAAATCCGTCTGGATCCTCGTTGCCTATAAACCGCACGATTCGAATTTTTTTGTTAAGCTTTCCGGGATTAATATTCATTTACGCATACCTCACAATAGGTTGACGCAATGCATTCCCAATACTGCGTCAACCACCTTATTGGTACTTGTTTTGTCACCATTGGACTTATCAGCATAGTACGTCCGGTTGTCATACATATCCTGGCAGAGTACCATGATAGCAATCCAAAAATCCTCATGTGTGTCAATCTGCGCATCATCCAGCCCGGTATAAGCCCGCACAAACGCTTTTGCTGCCTCTATGGTGATCTTAACCAGGGTAAGCTCCGACTCGTTCGGTTCGTCAATGCGCAGATATTCCACTACTTGCTCTGCCGTGATTTCGCTTACTTTCATCCTCCTGCCTCCCCATCCGCAAATTATCAGGCGGCCTTTATGGTCAGTGTTGCCAGTTTACTATTATCCGTGACCCTCGCGTCAAATTCAAACCAGGACACCACCCCAATTGCATGCTGTGTCGCATATTTCTCTCGCAGTACCTCGATAGAGATGTTTTCCCGGAAATTCACGGACAGCCCGGAGTAATCGCCGTATAAGACAGCCTTGCTTCCCGCAGCCAAGCCAGGCATGTTGTCCGACAGATAAACCGGCTTGCCAAGCAGACGGTACGGGAATTCTCCGGTTACATCGTCCTGTAGCAAATAGCGGTTATTTGCATCTTTGAGTTTTTTAATTGCGGTAAAGGTTCCTGGATTCATTGTCCAGCATGCACCCGCCTGATAGACCTGTTTGATTTTTGCCTGCAACTCAATTAACTCATCGGCAGTAATCGCCGTCGCAGACGTGGTGGTCAGCGTAGTTGTTGTATTCAGCGCTCCCTGTGCCGCGCTGGTACCCGTGCCGGTCAAAAGCTGTCCCTCAATCCACACGGCAATCTCCTCTGCCATTTGAGTGACAATAAAATCCACCACGGAAAATGTTCCGTTGTTTTCCACACTCCTCCCGATCAATGTTAGCGCGCCAGCCAGGAAACCGCCTAAATCTACACTGGCGAACTTGCCAGAATCGGCAGTCAGCTCTGTGAACTCTGTCTGGTAGCCTACGGCGATATCGTGGGTAGAATTGGCTTTCCCCCATACGGGGACTTTCAGGGTTCCCTTTACATTGTAAATGGTGGATCCCGCCAAGATCGGGCATCGATCCTTGACTGCTTTAATGATGCGGTTCGCAATCGTGGTTGGAATAATGGCCCCATTGTTGGCCATTGTCATGTTCTGCTCACCGGCGCGCATTTCCGATACCCGGCCTAGAACGTAATCAACGAATTCTCTCTCATCGGCCACCGCTCTTTCCTCCGGTTCGCTTGGTGCCGGATCTCTCTGGATGCTCCTGGTTCGCTCCTCTCTCTCAATGGTTGCGTCAATTGCGCGAATCTCCGCTTCGGCTGCGTCAAATTGCGCCATTTCTTCCTCGGTCATGGCTCTGTTTTCCGTGTCGGCGTTACCGACTAAGCCATCCATGATTCGCTGCTGTTCTTCCCTTTTTTCCACTAATACCTTGAACTTCATGTTTTTCTTACCTCCATATAATTTTACTTTCTGGTTGCTTCAGCTCTCGCCCGATAGGCCGAATTATCAAAGGCCAGTGTATCGGATTCTTTTGGGGATTCCGCTATCTGTACGACGTCCTCCATGCTTCTTGTTTCAAGATCCACTTCTGTATCTGCCCGAATTTCTACCGATGTCGCGGAATAAATCGGGGTTTTTTTTACCACTAAGGTCAGGTGGTCTAAGTCAAGGGCCTTGATTTTGCGCAACATCAAGCCATCGGCCCGTTGTTCTAGTTCATCTCGGACGTTGTACATTCCAAACGACCAGCCTTTCACCTTTCCTGTTCTCGCCAGTTCTATTAGCGCCTCGTCGGTAATCAATACGTCGGCATGCAGCCCGATGGGATCCTCATAAAGTTCGAGTGACCCTTCGTCTGTACATCCGTATACATGAGTGCTATCATGATCCACCGTAACGGTGATATTTCCGGCTCGTTCAATTGCTTGCTCAAAGGCCCTTGGCTCGATTTCCTCAACTACTTTCCCGTGCGGTGTGATAACCGGCCTGCTTTTCTTCTCAGTTACATTCACGTAACCTGAGATATGTGCGCCATCGGCTCTTACTTCAATTTTCATTTTTCACCTCCTTCGGAGGGATCCGGCGCAACGGAACCCCCTATTATTCTTGTTTGATTCGTGTTTGGTGTGTAAACCGTTTTTGTAATTGGATCGTATAGGACGTCCTGGAGGCCTATCTTAATCCAGTTTAGTCCTAGTGGCTTCATATCTTCTGCATAGCGTACCTCGTCAATTTGCATGAAGTTGGCATCCAATGCTGTTTTGTAGGCGTCAAATCGTTCCTTCATGTCCCCTTTCAGCAATTCTTTCGTGTCAAAAGCCCAATAAAAAACCCCTTTCTCTTTTTCAAGAAGGAAGTCTTTGTTTAGAGCGCATTGGATTGCGACCATGAGCGGAATCGCCGCTAATTTTGCCAGGCTGGTTGTATCTGCCTCGGTTGCTTTCCCGGCCATTACTGCCGGAGAAATGTGAAATATCTTGGAAAACTCTTCTGCGTTAGTCGCCTTGTTCTCGTTTAGCTGCATTTCTGTCGACGTGTCCGAACTCTCCTTAAAATCGATGCCCGAATTCAAAACCACCATGTTATCAGAAGTATTGCTATATAGATTTGCAAAAGCTTTTCGTAATTCATCCATAGAGGGCTTGTCTAATTTCTTCTCGGCCCTTAAAAACCCCTTTTTGTTGCCCCCTCGCTTAACCAGATTCCGCTCGAATAGCAGCGATTCGTAGGCGACCTCAATCACCTTTGCATTTTCCCGCGTGATAGGGATTCCTTCCGCTCCATCTTTTGTATTCCGCAGAATTTTCAGGAATGTATGTGGTTTATAGGGCATTCCCATTACCAGGATGTCAAAATCCTTGAATATTGGATCCGTGTTCTTTTGGATGGAGATTTTCTCTTCGTCCACATAGTGCAGGCTCTTGAATTCACCTTTTTCCTTGTGGATATAAGCATAGCCGCCTTTTCCAAGGTAGTAATCTCTGATAATAGCTTTCCAAAAATCAACCGCGCTAAGAGTGTCGCCCGTCTCATCATTCAAAATCCGTATGCGTTTGTCTCCTTTCACTTCTTCCGCCTCGTCTCCGGTATCCCGGTACATTTTTATCGGCGTACTGGCTATAACGTTCGCCACCAGGTCGATCGCCCCGCTGACTGTAGGTATTTGCAGGGCAATTTCTTTTGTAATGCCCTGACTGCCAAGCAGCGCCTTTAGGAGGCTGTCTTCAAATTCTACCGTATCCGCACGGATTTCCGTCTTTTTTCTCCAGTGTAAGATTCCCATTAGACATTCCTTCCTTTATGTTTGGGCGATAAAATTATTACCGCCGAATAGCATATCTTGTTCCACTAAATACACAGCGTTGATAAGAGCAACTACCATATCAACCTTTCCTCTCGATTTCTTTTTGTTTACGTATTTGTTCAGGTTGGTATCTTCTGTACAGCGGGCGTTTTGAAAATTAATTTCCAACATCTGGTTTTCATCATAGCGGAATTGTCCGCTCAAAATCTTCTCTTTTAGGAGTTTTGTCGGCATGTGCAGTACACTAGAGTGCTGTTTGATTTCCACGCATTCCATCATTTTCTCCTCCAATTTTTGAACCGTTGAGATCGCATTGTACCGGTCATAACCGGCCTGGAGGATTTCCACACCGTACTTCTCTTCCATTCCCAAGATGTGGCGTTCAATAAAGCCGTAGTCGATAACCTCATCTCCGCAGGAAAAACAGGCCCCCTTTTCAATGAGTCGCTTGTAATTCACGTGTTCTTTATTGCTTTTAAACTCCATTTTATCCACCGGCAAGAATCCCCATACTTTTGCATAGAGCACGTCGTTGACAACCGTGGCCATTGCTACGGCTGTGTTATCATCTGATTGGGACAGATCGATGCCTACATATACCGCCTTTCCGCGCCAGAAGTCCAGGTCTTCGGCTCTTCGGCATTCCTTCACCTTTGTAATTTCAACGTATCCCTCGACGCCCAGCCCTTTATATTTAATGTTGCAGTGTTTGCAAAGATAATTCTCTCGTTTGTTTTCATACAATACCGCAAGAGAGCGGAGCCGTTTTAATTCTTCGAAAACGTACTCATGCGCCACGGCTACCGGGTTGCTCTGGTAGATCACCAAATCCTCAGTCATCCAGCGATCTTTTACCTGATATTCAGGATCCGGCTCATACAATAACGCGAACCGGCGTTTATCATCCATCAGGCCATCCAATGTTTTTTTTGCAATGTCTACTTCGTCAATCATGACATTATCATCATTTGGATATTGGGTACTTATGATAATCCCTAGTTTGTTGCGTAGGATAATCTGGGATGAGCGCATGGCCTCTACTGGATATGCATCCATTGCCCCTGCCTCATCCGCCAAAAAAGCATTAGCCATCTTTCCGTCCATCTTGTCTTCAGAGTAAGCAAGCGGGGTGTAGTCGCTTTCAGTCAATATGCATCTGATTTCGCTTCTCAATGGTTTAAACACCGGCTCGTACTCGTCACATAACAGTGGACTGGTTTTGATAATTTTCCGAATGGCCAGCTGGAGTTCCTTAGAAAGTTTGAGATCTGGCGCAACGGAAAAGAACCGGGAAAATCTCGGTTCTGTCAGCATCAACAATATAAAAATTACGGCACTGTAAAAGGTTTTAAAATTCTTTCTTGCAATTTCCAGTAAAACCGTGATGTAATATCTCGTATTAGTATTATCCCGGCACTTAGTGCAAAGAGCAGCCGTAATCAACAGCCATGCGTACCCCTCCATTCCCTCTGCCATCGGGCAGTCAAGATCCGGGTGTGTCATGAGTCCCAGGATTGTACATATTTTCGTGTATGCTACCTCATCAACAACTGCCTCGCCGTCTTGTCCGTCCGCAATCCGCAGCCACGCCGCCGCCTGCTTTTTGACGTAGACCGGGACTTGATAATTATTTGGCTGGACACACCAAAAGGCGTATTGGTAGGCTTTTCCGTGTTTAACCTCCATTAAGCGCTTTTAACAGCGGATTCTCCTGCCTGTCGTCCTTCTTTGGGACGCTTCGCAAGGCGGCGGCAATCGTCATGATATTTTCCTTTTCAATATCCAGTAGCATCTTTCTTTTCGCCTGCACCTGGCGATCATAAGAGATCAGCGTGGAAGATAGTTTTGTCAGTTCTTTAATTACTTTTGTCAGATCATCGTACTCAATCTCTCCGGCCTTTTCCATTTTACCAAAAGCCTTTTCCATATGCCCGATCAGGTTGCTTACACGCTCCCTCTTGCACTCCATTTCCGTACACTCAACCATGATCTGACAATAGCGGTTGATTACCGATTCATATAGAGCGTCATTCTTTCCAATTTCTTTTAACAGTCCCTTGATTCGCATAAATTCCTTATGGGCTTCCGGTTTATCCCGTACTGTCTTGCGCTCTTTTAACTCTTTTCCCGTTAGCATGGCGGCCTCGCCATCCCGGCGCGCGCGGAGTTCTTTCTTTGTTCGATGTGATTTACCCTCTGCTGCAAGAACTGTATATGGCTTGCTTGGTGTTGGCATAGTTCGCCCCCTCCTTTCTCTCAATTTTCTCTCAAAGGCTGATGTGGGAACATTTTATAGATCGATGGGGGCGGTAGGTGTAAAAATTTTCTGAAAATTTTCATTTTTTGCCCTGGGGGGGAGGTCAACTCCACTATGTCTTGCTTTTTTATCTACAAAACACTGTCTTTAGCCTCCTGCTCCGCTATAACCCCTTGTATCTCTTTGTATGATATTTCCCCTTTCTCTGCCATCTTGTGATGAGCCTCACAAAGGGTGATTAAATTGTCATTGTCCATTCTCTTGTCCCACGCATCCTCTAACGGGATCGAGTGATGTACTTGCAACCCGCCGCTCATTAAGACTGGAGGTCTCTGCCTGATGCATACCTGACACAGGTACTTATCCCTCTCTTTAATCTCTTTGCGTTTGCCTTGCCATGCAGTCGTCCACCGGAACTTGTCTTTGTCCGTGACGCACTTATGCTTTACCGGCCTCCTGCCGCAGTCGTGTTTGCTATCATGGACTTGACCACAATATTTACATGATTTCAGCATGTGACACCCTCCCCTGTGTATTTCTCCCCTATGGCTATATATCAGAAAGCCCTGGGATGGTAGGAGGAATACCCGCCCCAGGGCATGGAAAGGTGCCCGGCTTCGGGCTAGTCCTATTGTCATATTCGTGGCGGAGGTTCAACGGATCCCGCCACTGACCCGACCACCTGTCTAAAGTGGGTTTGTTTTTTTACTATACAACGCAAAACGCCCTGCATCTGCAAGGCGCTCTGTATGTTCGGGGAGGTTACTAGGCAATATACATTTATCACCAATACCATATTAACATAAAATAATCGGACAAAACGGACAAACATTATTTTTCTTGAAAAAATCTATCATGTGCCTTTCGGCAACTTTCGCTCGTATGCTTCCCCCCCATCCGATGCGCAATCTGCACCCATCCATTTTGATCTATATATCGATATTGCAGTATGCGTCTTATCCGGCTATCTGCTATTCCCTGAATAAACTCTTCTGCCTGTGTGGTGATGGTAAGTAGCTTCTCCTCGGCTGCCCGTAGCTGGATCGCGTACTTCCTTAGTAGCCCTATCTTTCTATCCTCCTCTGGGAACGGATACCCGCTGATTCGGATACTTCCATAGGTTCCGTCCTGTCTGGTTCCCTTTACGGAGTCCCCCACGATGGAAAGATTCTCAATCTCTCTTTCGGTTTTGCTTATTCGATTCCTTATGTCCTTGACTTCTTTTTTTAACTCACAGTATTGGACTAAAATATTTTTATCCAACGGAACCGCCCTCCTCCTTCACCGTATCAATCAATTCTGCTATGCAGTTGTCGCACAGCATGATCGTTGTCCACCCGTGCCCGGTGCGGCTTACCTTAATGCTCTTTATATTCTTGTCATGCCCGCAGGAATTACAGACTGCGTGACGTTCATTTACGGCAACCTTTATCATTCTATCTTTTCCTCCTCCTCGGATTCCGCATTATACGGCTCTGGCAGCGGTTGCCATGCGATCACCTCATAAGCTCCGTTGAAGGCGCTCCATTCGCCGTCCATTGTGCAGTCATCGGAGATAAATAACTCACCGTTTTCATGATCTCTGACTGTGACGGTTACAAGGTCGGAACCCATATGAAAAGCATGATCATATATGTTTGCTATTTCTTCGCGCTCTTCAGGTAATCTCTCTTTAACGCTTATCCACTTTCCCATTCTGCGTTATCCTCCTCCGCTTCTCTTTCTTCGTCGGTATCATTGTTATCTCAAATCACCTTTCCGCCGTGCTTCCAGGGCCGTGTCTTATTATACTCGTGCTTGATGCGGATAGCCTCGTCAATGTCGATCCCGGACTTACCACAGTAATCCAATATTCGGATAATACAGTCAGCTAATTCTATTGGGATTCCTTCCGGTTTCGGCGGTGCAGTTAAGTTGGTGCACTTTACCCTATCATAACCAGCGCGGCAAGTTATTTCGCCCCTTCTTGCCGGACAGCCGATAGGGCATGGGTAATATGTTCCAGCGTTTCCACCCCGGTACTCTTCCAACGCCTCCGACAACTCCGAATGACACAAGGCAATAATCTCTCCGAAGCTACGCTCTTCATCCCACCAACCATGATCTGCGGCGTTTTTGTGAATTTCTTTCGCTAACTCATTAAGCATTATTACGCCCCCCTCTTCTTGTCTGATTCATTTATGTTTTTCTTCTCTTTCGGGCAGTCCATAATTTCTGCCACCCATTTCCCCCTATAAGGCTCGTGGTAGCAGCCTCTAAATTGCCATCCGTCCGGCGCGCTATATACCACTCGGCACGAATCACAATTAGCACATCGTTCGCCAATTTTCTGTTCCACTCTCTTCCTCCTGCCTATCCCATTTTGGGATCGTACTCATCAAATGCCTTTGTTGTGGCAAATATTTTTTTGTTGTTACACCAGCGTTGCAGAAGCCTGGTCTGCTGTGGTTGTCCATAAAACCAAAGCCCGCTATTAATGCTCCTGCCCCTAAACATATAACGTTTATCCATACCTCTCCACCTCCGCAATATGCTCTCTTGGCGGAATCCCCATACCATACTGATCCTTGATCCGCTTTACCTCCATGCTCCAATCCCTGTTAAAGTCACGCGCCCACTTATCTAGCCTGACCTCACCCAGCGGCTTGCTCCGGCGGAGTGCTGATTGTCTACTGACTGCTGCACAGCTAACCCCCAGCTTGTCAGCTATGGCTCTGTGGGTTATGTCCCTATCCAGCATCTCGTTAATTTTTTGGGTTACTTCCGGTTCTAGCTTAAATCCTCTTGGCATGGCCTATCCTCCTCCTGAATCGTTTCAACTACTGCGGGAATATGAACATATTCGTAATCCTTGAAACCCCGGCTGTCATACTCCGGCCATGTTGCCCTGTGGAATACCCAGCAGGGGCAACTCCTTGAATGTTCTTGGTACTCTAACCACCACCCAACGCACGGTTCGCCATCTTCATTAATGCCCGCCCTATGTCTTGCAAAACCATTTCCAATTGCTATGTAATATGGCTTTTTAATAGATCCCAGTTCCGTCTTGGCTATTTCAATGGCTTGCTCTTTTGTGTATTTTTCTTTTGATACTGCCAGGTTGTCGTAGCCTCCGTAAAATATAGCATAGTTAAATTTACTCATATTTCCTCCTCTGCTAACGCTCTATCTGCTTTTGTAGGGCTTGGATTGCTATATCAAGCGCCTTTACTGCTTCTTTATTGTTCTCTAATGCTTCAATTGCATCTTTATCACCAATTTCCGCATATTCGACTGATGCGACAAATTGGGCTTGTACTTGTTCTAGTTGTGCTATCGCCTCTTGTTTAGTCATTTCTGCTTATCCTCCTGCCTATGGCTTAGCTTAGAGTTCCATAAGATCTAAATTAAGGTTTGCCTTACACATGTTATCAATATCGAACCAGTGTTCCTCACTCCTGGCTTCTTCTTTCGGAGGTTCATTCTGGTATTTTTCATATGCCTTTTCATCTAGCATAATTCTTGCACCGCTTTTTAAATTGATAATCCATCCGCTTTTCATTTTTGCGTTCCTTTCCCTCTCTCGGCAATGGCTTAATATTGGTTTTACCATTCGTATCAAAGCCACCCGCTAGAAGCTGATTGTTTATTTCACGAAGATATCCGCGGAACCAATCGGGATACCTGTTACCGTGATACTCGTCTACTAATTTACTGACATCTTTATAGCTTGACAAATCGATTGACGGTCGGTCTTCCAGTAGTAGCCTTACGCAATATGTAAATGTTTTTCCGTTTCTTCTTCCACCGCTTGGAAAAGCGGAATCGTCACCTTTTAGGTATGCCTTCTGCCAGTCAAAAAGGTAGAAGCCGAAGACCCGTTCGAGTTTAGCAATAATTTTGTCTGTAATCGCTTTGCGCTGGATTATAATCTTGTCCTTTGCCAGTGCGTACCCGCACTCTATACACGCCCCTGTGCTTCCTCTCCACCCGCCGATCATGTATGCCGCGTCCGCAAGGTCAAGAAGGGGCAGGCATATCTTCATGTATTCGTCGTGAGTTGCCTCGAACTGTATTACACCGTTCAGCGCAGCGGGGTTTATGACCTCATGTCCTTCCGCTTTTAACTTTTTTTCGGCCTGTTCAAATTCCTGTCGATAATTCGGGTTATTAGTGATTGGGCCGATTATGTATACTCTCATGTGTCTACCTCCCTTTATAAGTTCATGCTGATTTGCTCCGGCTCCGGCGTGACATCGAACCGCATAATCATTTGTGCCTGTTCCTGTTTTAATCGCTTTTTGGCTTTGTCGTAGTATTCTTTATCAGTCTCAAATCCTACAAAGTCAAGTCCTGCATTGTGGCAGGCTATAAGGCTACTTGCGCTGCCCGTGTGCGTGTCGATAATTTTGTAATTTGGTTTTGCGTAATTTTGCAGTATCCAACTATAGAGTGGAACGGGTTTTTGGCATGGGTGTATTTTCCCTTTGTAGTCGCCACGTGCCAGGGGATCGTGCTGAAAAATCTTTGTATTTCTGTCAAACGAAGTCCATGCCAGCTCTGCCTCGCCGTATGATCTCCCCTTAAAGCCGTTACCCTTATCCCAAACTATCCACCCCCTGGAAGGTGGTAACTCAAAGTAATTTCCACCAAAAATTATCTGTTCCTTTGAAACCCTGAATAGTCCGTCAAAATATGCTTTGTCTGGCGGGGACAAATCCCAATCTTTTTGTTCATGCTTCTTTTTTTGTCCTTTTTTCAGACCGGCATTCATGTTTATATCTATCCCGTATTGCGGGTCTACAATGGCGAGGTCGAAGAAGTTATTCGGGAATTCTTTCATCCACTCCATGCAATCCAGGTTGTAAAATCCAAAATCCAGCATTTTTCTTCCCCCTAGTTAAACGGCAGTTCTTCATCTTCCACCCCGTCCGGTATGTTCATGAATCCGTCACCGGACGGCGGTTCAGCCCTGCCTGGTGCATTCTTGCTTTCCGCAAACTCTATTTCTTCCGCAATGATCTGCATGCTATATACTTTTTGCCCTTCTTTGTTGGTGTAGTTGTTGTTTTGTATGCGACCGGTAAGCAGGATCTTTGTTCCCTTCCGTAAGTACTTCTTCGCAAATTCTGCTTGCTTTCCAAAAGCAATGCAATTGAAGAAGTCTGCTTCTGCGGAATCTCCGGTACGCTTAAAGCGCCGGTCTACTGCTAGGTTAAATCTTGCGAGTGCTATAGAATTGTCGGCGTTGCTATAACTGACTTCGGGGTCTCTTGTTAATCTCCCCATGAGAATTGTTTTGTTCATATGTCCTCCTGCCTCCTTGCTCATTTGCTTCTTTTGGTTTTGAACTTATAGACATCGGCACCCCTGTGAGTTAGCACCGGCCTGATCCGGTTACGCTTATTCGCCCTGCTCTTCGCCATTTTGCTTCTTCCCTTCGCTTTTTGCTGTTAGTATGCGTATTTGTTTTCTGTGTGCCGATCTTCTCCATAGCTTGCTGCGGTTTTGGTTTCTTTTTCCCATTTTGTCCTCCTGCCCCTATAGGTAATTTCGTCCAAATTCTTCCATGAATTTTTCGTGGCTATATTGGCTTTCAAACGCCCTCTGCCCAATCTGCCTTAATCTGACCATGAACCGCCTGTTATTATGTACCGCCTGCGGGGTGCAGACGTGACAGGCCGGGCATAGATGCACTGTAAGCCCATACTTTTCTGATTTCTTCCGGTCGGCTCCTCCAAAAATGTGATGCTTTTGTAGTATTCCGTATCTTCCGCATTCGTAACACCTGACGGCTGGCGTCTCCTCTATGATGCTTTTCACGGTTCGTGAACTGTTTTCCCGTTAGTTGGGATTACTGTTTTGCTCATTCTTTTTTACTCCTCTCTTTCCTCTGGTTTTCCGTCAGCTTGACGAATGTATAATGCCGGTATTGATATCCGGTTACCCAATTGACGCCCTGATAGAGCGACTCTTTTTCGAGGTAGTAACCCTTTGGCGGTTTCGGATCTTCGTTCCATGTCGGGCGCTTCATAATCCGACGTTCCGGGGCCGGAATTTCTAAGTTGCGGCTCCGTGAGAAATGCTTTTCCATGATAGCTTCGTCCGGGTCTGGCTGCTTTGCTATGTAGTCGGCCAAGTCCTGGAAGCCTCCACGCTGATATAGCAACTCTATGTGTGTGCCTCCGTGATCCCAGCACTTGGTGATTAGTATGTCCCCGTCAGGCACTCGATTGATGATTAGGTGGTGGTGTATCCCTCCCCGGCTCCCTACCTCAATAACCAGTATCCACTTTAGGACTGCCCCTATTTTTTTATAGCGCCGTCGGAGTCGGTCAAGGAAGTTTCGAATATCTCTTTTAGCTGCTGCTATATCGGAGGGGCGCTCCCCTCTTCGGTATGTTAAGGTGATCCAGTAGTCATTCGGGATAAAGTTTTTCTTGATCAGGCGCCGGACATTCTTTTCACGGTTTCGCTGATTCTGTTTTGCGATTTGCTCTGCCGTAGCCTTCTGCCTCTTCGCCCTTGCTTGTCCCGGCGCCCCGTACTTTCCAGAGTGACTTTCTTCCACTTCGATGGATCCCTCGAAAAAGTATTTTTTACGTTCGTACATGCTCCACCTGCCCCTAAGTCTAATATGCTTATCAAGTGCGAAAATGGTCGGAAATCCGCCATTTCTCCTTGACTTTTTGGGCCCGAAGTGGTATAATTATGTTGGTGTAATTGTTGGCTTCGGCCCTGGATCCGCCTGACAAGTCAGGCGGGTTTTTTGTTTTGCTGTTCTGTTTTTTCTTCTCGTTTCTGCTGACAGTCGCAATCTTCCCCGTGGTCAAGGTGTGCACCGCAGACCGGGCATTTGATATACTTTGCCATGTAGCTGTTCCTCCTAGATTTTTATTCCTTTTCGTCACACTCACACAGTGCTTCTAAGTCTTCGATTAGCCCCTGGCACCGTTCGGCAAAATCGTGGTTTTTAAAGGAAATTCCTCTGCAAAGCGTTAACGGTTTTCCCGCTACAAACCCGCCCCACGTCGCGTATATGTCAAACCCGTAGTTACATAACTCGACAGAAACAAAGTGTCCTTTTTTCTGTGCTTCCAGGGCTGCATCTATGATTTTGTTATAGATCCCCCTGGCTTCCGCTGAATATCTATCCATTTTGTTTCTCCTTATGGTTATCTCTTTGTTGGGAGCATGTCCAGACTTTTAAGTTTTCCATACTCTTCGTTTATCAGCGCAATTAAGATATCGCCGAACTTCCGTTTTAGCTCCTGTTCCTGTGTTGCCAGGAACTGAACAAAGCATAATTCCAGTGCTGTCATATCCATTCTTTTGGTTCCTCCGTTATATGTTTCCATGCGCTTATGCCTCCTTTGGGCTTGTCCACCGGGCCGGTTAACGGCCCTTTGCCTCGTTTGCGGCCTTTTGGGCCAGATGTGCGTACATGAAGCGGCTTAGGTCTTGCAGGATTTTCTCCTGCTCCTCCGGGCTGACTATGCAGTCATCGTGGATATGGGCGGTAAATTCGCCGTCTTTAATGGTTTTGATTATTGCCATGCTATGTACACCTCCTTTTTTGATTTTATGAGGTTATGATTGTACCAGTTGCCAGATTCTTCGGGTTACTCGCCATTTAAGGCGTTTTTGGTAGTTTCCAAATTCTTCCATTCCGTCTATAATTGTCGTATCGACATGGCAGTGTCGAAACACTAAAGAAAGGAGAAAATTTATGGATACATTGAAAAAAAATATCATCACGTCGTATGGTGCCATCCCCTTTGTTGAAGGAATGGAACGAAACGAGCTAATCCTCTTCACAGCGGCTGGACGCATCCACGGGACCATGCCTAAAGATGACACTGATTCCTATATTGTCAGGGTGATTAGAGAGCTGGCCCAGGATTATCGTGATGAGCGGAAAATCCCTGATGATGTCTTACTTGACGGAAACGACGGCTTTCTGATTCTTGAAAATGTTACGCTATACAAAGACGGCGCTACCATTAACTTTCCGAGCCTCACGGTATTTTTTGACCAAATCATTGCAGTTACAATTGGGAATATCCACTGATATGCTTTCATTTCTCAGTACCGTTTGAGTCTCTTTGGGAAACTGGCCAGTAGCCGCCCACAGATCAATCAGGGTATTCGCCATTTCTGGTATTTTACTGTTGTCGGAGATGGCGGACTTCCCTGCCTCGCCCTCTATTGCCCGCAGTAAGGCCATTTCTAATCTTTTTTGTTCTTCGTTCATTTTTCCTGCCTCCTTTTATGCTGGCTTGTTTTGCCGCTCTAGCTCTGCTCTGTCTCTAAGTGCTTCAGTCTTGATCCTAATGATCATTAGTCCAGTTTCGTCTAACTGCTCTAATGCTTCTATTACGTCCTGGAAGTCTTTCTTTTTTTCTTCGCCCATGGGATATTCTCCTTTCTGTGCTTTTTTGTAGTTGCCAATTCTTTCCATTCTCTTTATAATGTACTTACATGCGTTGCCGCGCGAACATAAGAGAAAGGAGATTTTCATGATTACTAATTCATCCTATAAATTGTTAAAAAAGATTCGTAAGCCCGGATTCTCCGAAAATTCGCTCCCTCCAAAGTGCCGATCTACCTATGAAATAGACATCGAAACTTTGATTAGCAAAGACTTTATTCGCTTCGATATAATAGGCTACGCAGAATCTTTATACCCCGTTTATTCTGAATACAAAATTACAAATGAAGGAATTGCATATATCCAGCAAAAACGCAAGGGGCTATTAGTGAGTTGGATTCCTTATACGATAACAACGCTCATCGCTATCGCCGCATTGGTTAACTCCATTTTTGCGAGGCTTGGCTTATAATATCTCTAAATTGATCAATAGCGATATAAGCGAAATTACCAGGGGTATTATGTACATTTTTATCCAAAATTTTGTTTTTCTCTTTTCTTCTTCGCTCATGAGGTGTTCTCCTTTCTGGTTGTTTTGTGCTGGTTGTTTGCTATGATTACATTATAGTTGTCTTTGATTACTTTGTCAATTGTTTTTTACAAAAAATGTTTGCAATGATTACATTCTTATGATATAGTAATTCTAGGAGGTGGCAAAATGAACAATAGAATAAAACTCGTTCGTGAGTCTTTAGAATTGACGCAGGAAGATTTTGGGGGCAGAATTGGTATAATGTCCAGGGCGCATATTTCAGCGCTCGAAAAAGGAAGACGCCAAATCACCGAGAGGATAATAAAAGATATTTGCCGGGAATTTAACATCAATGAGGAATGGTTGCGAACCGGTGAAGGTGAGATGTTTCGATTTGATCCTAATTATGATGAAGCAATGGTATATACCAGCGAGCTGCTGTTGGGAAAAGATAATCCTTTTTATGATTTGATTATTGAAATCATGCATACGTATTACGAACTTGATCCAAAATCACAGGAAGTCATTAAAAACTCTATAGTAAAATTGGTCGATAACCTTAAAAAAAGAGAAGGTTAATCCCTTCTCTTCCTTTTTAAGTACAATTTGATAAATGTGTATATCTGCTTTAGTATTGTCTCGTCCTCTTCAGTGAATTCCTCAACTGCCTGAACGACGTAACATCTGTATTCTTCTGTTTTCATCCGCGCTTCCTCCCTCGTTACAATTTGCAAACATATGTTCCTGTCAGGTGATCTTATAATAGCATAGTACTCCCTAAAAATCAAGAACATTTGTTTTGCCTTTTCCGGTTATCGAATATTGAAGCGCGCGTGCCCCTTGTCTTATGTATTTGTAGTATAACATACTCAGGGGCAATTTTTGCTGGCAAAGCCTGGCAGCGTATGCGTTAAGTGCTTGCACTGTGTCAAGGCATTTGGTATAATTATTTATCACAAACAAAGGAGGACGAGGGAAGATGAGAGAGAAAATTGTACTAATTCTAGCGGTGACAGTGATGTTCACCATGTCGGCATGTGGAGGCGGAGGTGCCAGTACATACAAAAAGGCTGCTGAAGCTATAGAAAATGGTAATTATGAAGACGCAATTGAATTGCTAAATTCCATTCCCGACTACGACGATTCGGACAATTTGCGCAAACAGGCCAACGTGGGAATATTTAATGCGGTTGTTAGCGCAAGTACTAGCCCTGAATGTTGTGAGGTTGCGTCTGACGGCAGCTACATAAAAATTGACACAAACCCAAATAACACAAAGAGCTTCTACAATGCTGGATACACGCAAACAGTGCAGGACATCAACCAAGCCCTCGGCTTTAGCGATTCATTGTGGGAAAAAATGGCCCAAACTCGGGCGTTAGATGGGCGGCAGAGTTTTGAAAGTGATGAATTTACCGTAACATGGTCATATCACCCGGATAATGGCCTGAACGCTCTTTACGAGAGGAAATGACTTATATACTAATACCGCCCCGGTGCTGCATCACCAGAGAGGACGGCATGTGGCAAAAGCAAAAAAATTACCGTCCGGCAGCTGGCGTGTACTTGCACGGGCGCGGATATAATGGAGGCAACGGAGGTGCACAAGGTGGAAAAGTATGCTTTATACCTACGCAAAAGTCGCACTGATCAGGACGCGGAACGGCGGGGCGAGGAGGAAACTCTGGCCCGGCACCGTAAGGCCCTGACAGAGCTGGCCGGTCGAATGGGGATAGAAATAAGCGCAGTCTACCAGGAGGTTGTAAGCGGTGAGTCAATCGAGACACGGCCAGAGATGCAGCGACTTTTGGATGATGTGTCAGAGGGGTTATATACCGGCGTCCTTGTCATGGAGGTTGAAAGGCTGGCACGGGGTGACACTAAGGATCAGGGGATTGTGGCAGAAATCTTCAAAATGTCGGCCACGAAGATTGTAACTCCCAACAAGATATATGATCCAGAAAATGAATTTGATGAGGAATATTTTGAGTTTGGCCTTTTCATGTCCCGGCGAGAATACAAGACCATCAACCGCCGAATCCAGCGTGGACGCATTGCATCCGCTAAAGAGGGAAAATTTTTGTCCAGTACCGCCCCATATGGCTACATCAAGACCAAAATTCAAGGAGATAAGGGTTATACGCTTACGCCTGATCCAGAGCGCGCCGAAGTCGTGAAAATGATTTTTGATTGGTATGTCAACGGCGAGACTGACGCCGATGGTCTGCATCGACGGTTGGGGATGTCTGTAATCGCCCAGCGCTTGGATTCGATGCATATAAAGCCCTTGATCAAGGATACATGGTCGCGTGCCAGTATATCGGACATGCTGCAAAATCCTGTGTATATAGGCAAGATCCGCTGGTCACACCGCAGAGAGATCAAAGAGATGAGCGGCGGTAAAATAGTCAAGGTTCGCCGGGAAAACACAGAGGCTATTCTTGTGGACGGCCTACACCCTGCGATAGTAGATCCAGATACATTTTACAAGGCTCAAAAAATCATTCGCGGTAACGCCCGGACTAAAAACCCGCCGACTAAGGTTCTGCAAAACCCGCTGGCCGGTCTGGTATACTGTAAAAAGTGCGGCGCTCTCATGACGCGCCTGGCCCCTCATCCACACAATCCCTATTCCACCTTAAAATGCCCCACGCCACAATGTGACACTGTCTCAGCTCCCCTTTACTTGGTGGAGCAAAAGCTATTGGAAACGCTTCGCCCCCATTTGGCGGAACTTCGTCTGCAATGGGCGAACCAAGCGCCGAATCAGGCACTATCCGACAGCGTAAAGGATCAGGCCCTTATCAAGGCGCAGGACGAACTAAACGGCCTACTTAAGCAACGCGAGAGCGCCTATGATCTATTGGAGCAGGGCATATATACGGTAGATGTTTTTAATGCCCGCATAGGTGCACTGTCAGAGCGGATTGACACCGCCGAGAGGGCCATTAAGGGCTTGCAGAAGAATCTGGATAAAGACAAGGATTTGCAGGCGGTCATGGATAGGTTCATCCCTGCGATAGATGGAATATTGGATGGCTATGACGGACTTGACGCCGCCGGAAGAAATTACTTGCTCAAAAGCGTTTTAGCTCGTGTCGACTACCAGAAGGAGCAGAGAAACACCCGTACACAACGGGAGGTTGCTAATTTTAATCTGGACATTCACCCTAAGTTGATCGGCGGCCCCTTATAATATGCGGGGTTTGCCTTGCCATAATCTATGATGTCCATAGGTATATCCCCATTCATACGTCATCAGAAACACAAAATCCGCATTCTTTCCCAGATTCGCATAATCCATTCCCTCATAGAGAAGCCCCTCCTGATCTGCGGCAATCTTTGGGGCAAGG
>Ga0153937_1000124_pt1 | contig 27019 bp, 27 predicted proteins | sample TSNY021MetaG_FD_104680 | JGI IMG/M metagenome (GOLD analysis project Ga0153937, IMG submission 104680) | Attine ant fungus gardens microbial communities from New York, USA - TSNY021 MetaG | ecosystem: Host-associated > Fungi > Mycelium > Unclassified | place: USA: New York, Robert Murphy County... | reverse complement strand
ATCATCCTCTAGTAATTCTTTTACTATACATGCCTCCTTGAATGTGACAAACACTTGGCCATTTCAGGTCCTCAGATGTTTCTAACTTTTTTCACTTTCAAATATAGTTAAAAAAAGTCATAAAAAGAACTGTTCTCTTTTTGATGGTGATATAAAGTATATTCTTCCAATTATCTTGGTATGTTGTCTTAGATGCCATGACTTGGCTTTAGCATTACAGGTATAGTATTAAGGAAACTACCAATAGGTAAGGCCCAATCCATTATTATATGCAGAGTTATAATCAAACCAAGCAGTAAGCTAACTCTTGTTTATATTTTGCCTAGCCAACACTTCATTTACAGTCTGGTGTATATAAAAGTTGACATAGTGCTCATTGGAAAGATAAACAGAGAAATATTGGATAGCTGGTAACTTTCTGTGTATATTAAACTCAAAGATTTTCTAGCAAGCTTTAGTTGGACCAATAAACTGACCATTTAAGTATGCTTTGATTTCATCCTACACCCCATTACTAATCTCTATAGTTGCTCTGTCAGGACCCTTGTAAACATACTCACTCAGATACTTGATAGTTCCCAATCCAGTAGAGATCTCTATATTGATATGACAATCAAAGAGAAAAAAAAGCTGAGAACAGTAAGGGACTATATATTGATTAGTATACCTGGTCCTATTACATTCAAATACCAAGCCATTGTCAGGCCTAGTATAAAGTGGATAACTATCCTTAGTCCAGTCTGTTCTCTTTCTATAGTCTTTGGGAAAGTGTTTACTATATTGTCCATTGACTATACACTTGGCTTGGAGATTGTAAGCACTACATGGACCATGTAACATCTTCTTGCCTGTAACACCACATCTCTGTTATCTATTGCATAATGAACTCCTTCCTCAGGAATGATAACTGCAATCTCTTCAGCAGTAGACAAGTTGTGGGTTTGTTGATCATACTGTAAATTAACATGTAACCTAATCTTGATCTCCTATTGTTCATCTGCTGGTTTATCCCTGATAAGCTCATATGCATAATAATATCAACCAATATATGGATAGCTATCCAAGAGCATTGTCTGAAGATTGTTTATCACCATAGGATCCAGATTATTATTGTTGGCTCTCCTGACATTGAGCTGTTCTGCTGTATCAAGGATATAAATTTGTGCATATACTGGAGTCTGATCTACATGAGGGAGAAGAGCACTAGTAAAGTGATGAAATGCTCTCTGAATTTTGAAACAATAGGGCCTTGACTGTCTAGTGACTGAGTTGTCAATTTTGACTCCTACTGAAGTCATAGCAAAAGCTGCATTATACTGCCATATATTGTTGCAAAATTCTCTTGAGGAATAATCATCTCTAGTCAAGTAGTTGTGAAGAATTCCAGTGAGTGGTTGAAGAGGAGGTAGTTGAATCTGTACCTGCAAATAGCACATGCCAAACTTGGAATGATTGACTCTTGAGAAAGTAAGTTTCTTACAATCAAAGTGAAGAGCATAATAGTGAGAACAGATAATAGCCAACATTTCCAAGTCCATATACTATATGTTGGCCTCTAAGAATGGCTGTCCAGCAAGTGAATCAGGTGCAAGGTGAGGAATAGATAGTAGGATATCATCTGCAACAACCATTTCTTGATTTTGATAATTTATGAGTATATAGAATTTTATTATACAAAAATCAACATACCTGAATTACATCATCTTCTACATCTAACTCTTGAATATGTTCTTCTTTAGCATTCTGTGAAATCCAGTCAAAATGTATCTATGAACAATAATTCAAATATATATTACATACCACTCTTAAGAGATTTTCCTGCATATTTCTATCCACATTTATATCTCCATTACCCCCACTATTTTTAAAAACTTGCTATCCTTTATAATCAAAAGCATCTATATCCTCATTCTGCCAATCCTTTATTATTTGATTGATTTTCACATGTCTCTGTTTTTCAACTTCTACTCTTCTATGCTCCTGAGTTGTTCTTAGTAGTTGCTTAGCAAGTTGGTGTCTGTGCAAATCAAGTATAGCATCCTCAAGGTTTTGTGAAACATGTGTGGAGGTTAAGTAGAATTTAGTACTTTTTCTTTCTCTTTCTCTATTCCAAACAGGAGCAGCTAATTGTTGATCTTGTTATGTTCACTCCTCAGCTCTCCTAGCTTGATGTTCTTCTTCAACAGAATTCATCTTTTACAGTTTGTTTTACTGTTTCACTTATAACTACCCTAAGAATAAAGGTATACTATCACTCCTAAGAAGGAGATCCCTACTCTAAACAACTCTCTTAAAGAGTAGCTATTATTCCCTTGCATATAAAGATCACAATGGACCCTAAGCACCAGATTACTAATAGAAAGATATACAGGTATACTACTGTAGCACTACTCAAGGAAACAGTCTGTCTAGGAAGATAAACCTGAGCTTGGTCACACTAACTACACTCTACACCACAGCTGTAGAGTACTATTCCCTTTATACCTAGGGTCCAGTATCCAGTCAAGGTATAGAGAGAATAGAGGGGTAAAAGAGCAAAGAGGGAGAACAGGGAATAGTAATTGAAGACAGAGAAGTTGATAAGCTAGCACCATTACTGTATATTTGGATATGTTTTTTTTGTCCCACATATCCAATTTGGGTTGAACATGAAAAGAGACAGGTGTTAATGGATAAATTTAATTGTTTTTAATTGTTTTTAATATTTCTAAATTTAGAGAAGAGAAAAAGGAGTCAATACAATTTTTCTATATTTTTCCAGGTTTTTCCTGAATTTTCCTAAATTTGGTAGATTTTGTAGAGGGTTTTTAAGCTATTTAAAAGGTAGTTATATATCTCCAGCACATGTTGTAAGTGTACCTCCTAAACCCCAACTGTAGTTAGTAGTCTAAGTAGAGAAGAAATTGTATACTAAATGACAGATACCAGTATTCAAAGTATACTTCTACCAATATTTCAATTCTCTTTCTAGCCTTCCATACCTTATAACTAGACTAACCTTCCTTGCATATAATACTTGTGAATGGATACTAAAACAGATACTCTGGTCAAACCCCTTTTTAGGTAGATACTAGTGATTTCTCAGTGAGTTGAAGCTCTATAAGAAAGGTCTAAGTTAGTTCATTCTATCAATAGCATGTTCTCTATTCTTTATCAAAGCCCAATCTATATAACTTCCTACAATAGTAAAGGTAAAGCAAAAGCAGTCCACTATTATAAAATAATTCCTAAAGAAAAAACTATTTCCTGCATGTTTATTAATCTAATAGAAAATATCCAAGAATATAATATGAAAAAGATATAAATAGTGTAGAAAAAATTATATAAGATATATATAGTTATTAGTAAGGGTTATGTGGTTATAGGAGACAGGTGTACAGACCAACAGATATTTGTATAAGTAGCTAAAGGAATCCAACAGGGAACTCTATCAAGTTTTTCCTAAATAACCACCTTGATTGAGCCTAAGTCTTTATAACCTTACACTAACACAAGAACTCAATATCTATTGTTGGCCCTATATCTTGTAGCCTTAATACCTCACTCTTCATTTACTCTTTTATTGTCCTTGTTAACAAGTACAGTGCTCAGAAGCTTTTTGGAAAATGGATCCTAGCTGTAAAGGGGACTTCACTGTCAGTTAGGGATAGTAGATAGAAAGCCTAGACAAAACTTGTGTCCTTGTCTAAGACCTGACCTCTATATTGAGTAGGCTCATATATAGCTCTTTACTATCAGCTCCATGTCAGTAGCTAGTCATAAACTCAGATGAAGAAGACTGCTTGTCCTTATATGAGAAATTATTATTATTACCATCACTATTGCCATCACTACCACCACCATACATGTTTCAGCAATAGCAACAATAACCTACAGAGCAATCTGTTGCTCTTGTACCATAACTCCCTTTCTCTACTTAGAAGAAGCAATTTCTTACCCTAATTACCAGCCTACAACAGCAGATAGGTACTGTCATATGTGCAAGAGGGTATAGTAAAGGCATAGAAAGATAATTTGTTGAATGAATTATTAAAGAGAGAATTGGAAGTGAAGATGGTAGAAGAACTATTCAGTAAAATGAGAAATGAGTTTGGGGAGACAGCAAAAGAGGAGCAAAAGATAGAACAGTTGAGAACAATTGAGTAAGGGGAGAGGACCTGCAATGAGTATGTTCAGGAATTCAAGAAAATAGTACAAAAAAATAGCTATGAGAGACAACCTCTCATTGAAGAGTTTAAAAGAGAGCTAAGTGGAGTGCTCAGGAGGAAGTTGGCAGAAGCAAAAAGCCCTTCTAATACAATAGAAGAATAGCAGAAAAGGTTGGTAAGACTAGATAGAAATCAAAGGCAGAGTAGAGCAAAAAAGAGAATGTGTAAGAGGACTATATTAAATCTCACTCTCAATGCACTAGTAGTAGTGCACCAGAGTGACCCTGTAACTAATTAAATAATAACTACCTCACATTTAATTAGTTGTCCTCTCCTGCATTCCTGTCCCTGACTACTGAGACATTCTATAACTATGGGAATTGTATATATAGTGTAGATTACCCTCCAGAAGCCTTATTCTATTCTCTAAGGTTTCTCCTGGAGGTAAGTTGTAAACATATCCCAGAGTCTATTTATATACCAAGGTTTCTTCTAGAGCTCCATTCCAGTTGCTCTTATAGGATGTTGGAGAGAAATGTAGTGCACTCACAAGGAAATGCATAGCCTAGAGGAGGTTTTGGAAGAAGATCATATAGAGGAAGGAGAGGACAGATCATATAGAGAGTAGGGGATCAGAACTTTAGAGAAGGAATACAGAACAATTGAGAGAGACAAGGACTAGAAAGAGACTTTAATGCAATGGATATTGATAGGGGAAGAGAGGGAGATAGAACATACTATATGTCTAGAAAGTAGAGCTATATGGCCAAAAACTACTGGCAGAAGAAGGAAAGAGAAGAGAGAGTAGTAAAAACACTACAAGAGTTGACAGAAGATAATAGAGGACAGTGAGCTTCTAGCTGGCCTTCTCAAATATATACAGTATATTGTGCCCAGGAAAGCTAGAAAATAAAGTTTTTTGTCAAGACAATACTGAGAGAGTAAGAGATATATAGTATATACTGTGGCTGCTAAGAGAAGTATAAATAAAAGTAGGATTGAAAAAGCTGGAAAGTCATAAAGGGGTAGCAGTAAAAGTACTGTTGGATAGTGGAGCAACAGGCCTATTCATGGACACAAAGTTTATAAAAAAGAAGGAATTCAAGCTAGAGAGACTAAAGAATTCTTTACTAGTATAAAATGTGAATGGGACTGTAAATATAGGAGAAGTAATCACTCATTAGATAGAATGCAATATGTTCTTCAAGAGATATGTTGAGAGGGTATGAATAGATGTATGCAATTTGGAAAAGACAAAGGTGATATTGGATATATTCTAGTTAGCTGTTCCCAACCCAGAGATTAATTGAAAGGAAGAGGAAGTAAAAATAACATAATGTCCACCTATATATGGAAAAAGAAAGCAGGAAATACAGGAGAAAAACAAGTAAAAAAGACAGAGAAAGAGAAAACAGTAAAAGAATTAGTGCCCAGGAGATTCTAGAAGTAGAAAAAAGTGTTTGGAAAAGAAGAATCAGAAAAAATGCCTACTAGAAAGCCATGGAACTATGCAATAGAGTTGAAAAGAGGATTTATGCCAAGAAAGAGAAAAGTATATTTACTGTCAAGAGAGAAAAGAAAGAAGGTACAAGCATTTATAAAAGATTAACTACAAAAAGGATATATTTGGTCATCAAAATCACTACAGACCTTACTAGTCCATTTATAGCAAAGAAGAATAGTAAAAGAAGAATAGTACAAGACTATCATCATATAAATTAATAAACAGTAAAGAATGTGTATCTCTTATCTCTAATTACAGATATCCTAGATGGAGTAGAAAAGAAGGTGTTCACAAAACTTGACCTTAAATAGGGACACAACAATATAAGGATCAAGAAAGGTAATAAGTAGAAGATAGCATTCACAATACATATTAGAATATATAAACTGACAGTTATGTATTTCAGACTGACAAATTCTCCAGCTACCTTCTAGACCATGATAAATAATCTATTTTAAGATATGATCAATCAAGGAAATGCAGCAATATTCATAGATAATATAATAGTAGCTATAGACACCGGAAAAGAGTATAATGAACTGGTAGAGGAGGTATTGAAGAGGCTAGAGAAAAACAATCTATTTGTCAAACTAGAAAAGTGTTGGTGGAAAGTAAAGGAGGTAGAATTCCTAGGCATGGTGATTGGACCTTAGGATGTAGAAATATAGAAGGAGAAAGTGAATAGAGTTCTAAGCTGGCCAATATCAAGAAATATAAAGGAAATACAAAAGTTTCTAGAGCTTGCAAACTACTATAGATAATTTATTAAGAACTTTGCTAGAATTGCAGCCCTTTTGCACCTACTAGTCAGAAAGGAAGAAAAGTGAAGGTAGAGAGAAGAGCAGGGAAAAGCATTCAAGAGACTAAAAGAGATGTTTACAATAGAGCCAATCTTAGCCATCCTAGATTTAGATAAGAAAATGAGAATAGAAGCAGATGCCTTGGACTACATAACAAGGAGAGTACTATTGGTAAAATATGGAGATGAAAAGTAGAGGTTGGTTGCCTTTATCTCTAAGTCATTAAATGCAACTAAACAAAAGTATGAAATCCATAACAAAGAGATACTTACAGTAATTTGGTACTTGATGTCATAAGTTACCCCAACTATAACAAAGTACTATAGATAGATTGGACATAAACTGGAGTCAAACTAGTAGCTGATAGACAACTTGTAGTATAAACAAGGACAAATAGTATACTTGTATATATAGTAGACTGCAATTGAGCAAGAACCTTATTGAGTTCTTTTCTAATCCTAAAAAACTGCCTTAAATTAAACCCTAGCTTAAGATTTCTGAGTCAGTCACTGACAGAAGAACTCAATACCATACTCTAGACACTGTTTGTTTTGAACCCTGTCTAAACTTTATTCTTTTATCATCCTTGATTAGTAATCAGCTTGATCACTAGTCTTTTTGAATAGTGGGCCCTAGCTGTAAAAGAAACTTGGTAGTTAGTTAGAGACTGCCAGTGGAGATACAGTACCAAACCCAGGTATTATGTTCAAGATCTGACCTAGCAATTGAATGGTGTTACTTAGTAGATTACCTATACTCTTTTGATCAGTAGAAACCTTATGCTAGAGGTGCATTGTTATCCATATATACAAAGGAATAGTATTGACCTCTTAAGAAGGTGCTGTTAGAGTAGAGATCCTTTTATTGAGGTAATTGTTTACTATTTGATTAGGGTAGTAGTCAGTACAACAGTAGATATCTGGTTGGGTAAAGATCTTGTACCCTAACAGATATAGCTGTAATTAGTGAGATCCAAAAATCCTATTTCACTTCAAGAGGTATAATACTATGTCTCTTGAACAATATAACTAACTTATAAGCAATATACTTAACCAACAGCAGACCCTCACCAAATTAAGGGTAGAACTGGAGAAAAGAAAAGAAAAGAAGTGTTTTAGTTGTAAAGGGCTTGGGCATCTAGTCCATAACTGCAGAAACCAGAAAGAGATAAAAAAGAGAAGATCTATTCTCCATAATAAATTTGAGATGTTGGTGAATAGAGTAATAAGGTATAGTATAAGAAAGAGAATGAAAGTAAGGAGGTAAGAGAAGAAGGAACTGCAATGTTTTAGATATTAGAAGGTAGAGCATTTCAAGTGGAACTGTCCAATAGCAGTAGTAGAGAAAGAGAGGTGAAGAGAGAAAGAGACAGTGCATGTGGCTAGACTACAAAAAGTGTAGCAAGAGAGAAAGCCAGTGTATTCCATATGAAAAAAAGCATAGGAGTACTATAATGAGTGAAGCATGCCTCTAGAAGGTACTCTTCTTCTTGATAGAGGATAGGTCATAGAGATGGTAGTGGCAACCTATGTAGATTATAGAGGATATAATAGCAAAGGGATACAGACCTATAAAAATTGAGAGTAGGACTTTCTTCTTAAAAGACAAATAAGAAATATGTAGTATAACCTATACCAGAAAGCATAGAATTGGAAAAAGGGAGAGGTAAAGAGAAAAGAAATGACAAGAGTACAGTATGTAGAATGTAAAAGGAAAGATATTATAGGAAGAAAAGTATTAAAACAAGAAAGGAGGAAGATCTTATATTCAAAATATAGAATAGAAAAAAAGAAGCTATAGTAGAACTGGGGAGTGGTAGTATGCTCTATAAAGGGAAAAGTACAGCAGAACAGTATATGAATAGAGGTTTCAAGAAGTACAGCAAAAAAGAAGAATAAACAAAGGAATATCAGGAGAATGTTCAAAATGTTGAGAGAAGTATAGCTAAATATTGGAGTAGAGAAAGTAAACATGCATGAAAGAGTAATAGTAAAAGTGCTCTTGGATAATGGCATAACAGAAGTATTTATGAACAGAAAAATAGCAACAAAATATGGATTTAGGCTGTAGAAGTTAAATAGACCAATGAAAGTCAAAAATGTAGATAGTATAAATAATAGTACAAGGACCATCATACACCAAGTGAAAGTAAATATATACTACAAAAATCATATAGAGAGAATAAGAATAGATATGTATGACTTGGAAAAGACAAATATGATACTAGAAATGCTATGGTTGCAGATACACAACTCTGAAATAAATTAAAAAACAAAAAAGGTAAAAATGACAAGATGCCTACCTATTTATAGAAGAAACACAGTAGTAAAGAAAAATGTTGAACAAAGAAAGAAAATTAGAAAGAGAATTAGAGTAGTAGATCAAGTAGATAGAAATGAGTAGAAATGAACAATAGAGGAAAAGTTTAATGACAAAGTTGAGCTAGATAGAGAGAAAGTAAAAAAGATAGTACCATAAAAATTCCACAAGTGGCTTAAAGTTTTTGAGAAGGTAGAATCTGAAAGAATACTAGTCAGAAAACCTTGGAACCACACAATAAATTTAAGGGAAAATTTTGTATTAAGAAAAGAAAAAACATATTTAATGTCAAGAAAAAAGAAAGAGGAAATTAGAGAATTTATAGAAGAACAGTTGAGGAAAGGGTATATTTGACTCTTAAAGTCACTTCAGACTTTACCAGTCTTCTTTGTAAGAAAAAAGAATAGAAAGAAAAGAATAGTATAAGACTATAGGTATTTTAATAAAGGAACAGTTAAGGACAATTATCTCTTGTTTTTAATTTTAGACTTGATTGACACCATAGATATGAGAAAGGTGTTTACAAAGATAAACTTACAATGGAAATACAACAATATATAAATAAAAAAAGAAGATAAGTGGAAGACTGTATTTACAATATATCTTGGAGTATATAAACCCACTGTAATATTTTTGGTCTTATAAATATAATGGCAACACTTCAGACAATAATAAATGATATATTAAGAGATCTAATAGATATAGGAGATATAGTAGTATTCATAAATGATATGTTAGTGGAAATAGAGGATAAAAAAAAGCATAATAAGATAGTGGAGGAAATTCTGAAGAGAATGGAAACAAATGATCTATATCTAAAACCTGAGAAATATATGTAGAAAGTTAAAGAAATCAATTTCCTAGGACTAGTGATAGAGACAAATGGTATAGAGATACAGAAAGAGAAGATGTCAGGAGTTCTAGAATGGCCAAGGCCTAAAACAGTTAAAGATGTGCAAAAGTTCTTGGGATTAACAAATTACTATAGGCAATTTGTGAAAGACTTTGCCAAGATAGCAAAACTACTACATAGGTTGGTCAGAAAGAATAAGAAATGGAACTGGGGAGAAGAGCAAGAGAAGGCATTTAAGGAGTTAAAGCAAATATTCACAACATAACTAGTGTTAGTAGTACCAGATCTAGACAAGAAGATAAGAGTAGAAGCAGATGCATCAGAGTATATAACAGAAGGAGTGTTGTTGATAAGGTATAAAGACAACAAGTGGAGACTAGTAGTCTTTATTTCAAAGTTGTTAAATAAAACTGAAAGAAATTATGAAATTCATAACTGAGAGATACTGGCAATCATTAGATACTTAGAGGAATGGAAGTACTTGCTAAAAGAAGTACAAAACAAATTCAAGATTTGGAATAACCACAAAAATCTAGAATATTTTATAAATAGTCAGAAACTAAACTATAGATGAGCAAAATATGTTATAACTTGACCAAATGGCTAAGTTATTATTTATATTTCTTTTCTTTTTCTCTTATTTAATTAGGAAATCAATAGATATGTAAGAGGGAATAACTCAAAAGAGATGTGTAGGGCTTTATAAATAGAAGTAAATACAGAATGTGTATAAGTAGTATACAGCAATTGAATAGAAACTCTATGGAGTTCTCCTTGTCAACTCATACTAGAAGTAATTCTAAGACATCTTAGTTTAAGTTCTTATACCAGAACTTGATTTCTTTACTGGCACTACTCATTGCAGAGCCTTGCCAACTTATTTTTTTATCTTTCTTGGTACCTAGATAACACAACTCAGGACCACTATGACATAGCCGGACCCTAGGCTTAAGAGAACTTGATAAAAGGTATTTAGATTAGAGATTCTCTTCTTAGGATAATAGTTTAACCATAGTATTAGGGCAGTAGCTAGTAGAGCAGTAGATATTTAACTGGGTGAAGATCTTGTACTCTAGTAGATATAATATTAGTAAGATCGTTTTCTATCCAACTTTTCTAGAGACATAGCACTATGTCTCTGGACTAATACAACTAACTCATAGGTGACATACTCAACCAACAGTGGACCCTCACTAAATTAAGAACAGAACTAAAGGAAAAAGAAGAAAGAAAGAATTTTAATTACAAAGAGTTCAGATACCTGGCCCATAACTGCAGGAACTGGAAGGAAGTAGAAGAGAGAAGGCCTATTTTCCATAATAAGTTTGAAGTGCTAGTAAACAAAGTAATGAGGTATAGAGTAAAAGAAGAAATGAAAGTAAAGAGGCAGAAAAAGAAGGAACTACAATGTTTTAGGTATTGGAAAATAGAGTTCTATAAATAGAAGTGTCCAAATATTGTAGCAAAAAAGAAGAGAAGAAGAAAAAAGAAAACAGTGTATGTGGCTAGACTATAAAAGATATAATAGAGGAGAAGGCTAGTATATCCTATATAGAAAAAAGTACAGAAATATTGTGAAGAGAGGAGCATACCTTCTAAAGATGTGCTTTTGCTAAAGAGAGGGTAGTTGATGGAAGAGGTAGTAGCAACATATATAAACTGTGGGAGATGTGAAAGCAAAAAGGTTCAGATCTATAAAAACCAAGAACAAGAATTCCTTCTCAAAAGACAAGTAAGAAACATATAGTATAACCTATGCTAAAAAGTATAGAACTGGAGAAAAGGAGAAGCCAGAAGAGAAGAAATAACAAGAGTAGAGTATATAGAGTATGAAAGAAAAGATGAAATTATAAGAAAGATATCAGAATAGGAAAGAAAGAGGATCTTATGCCTAAAATGCAAGGTAAAAAGAAAAAGAGAATAGTAGAACTGAAAAGAGACAGCATACCCCACAGAGGAAAAAGTACAGCAAGATAACATATAGATAGAAGCTCCAAGAGGTACAGCAAAAAAGTAAAGTATAGAAAGAAAAGTAAAGAAAATGTTTAAAATACTGAGAGAAGTATAGTTGAATATAGGAGTAGAAAAAGTGAATACACATAAAGGGGTGACAGTAAAGAGATTCTTGGATAGTGGCATGACAGGAATGTTCATAGACAGGAAGATAGTAGCAAAATATAAATTTAAGCTACAAAAGCTAGATAAACTAGTAACAGTCAGGAATGTGGATGGAACAAACAACAGTGGAGAAACTATTATACACCAAGTAAAAGTAAATGTATATTACAAAAACCATGTGAAATGGATATGTATGATCTAGGGAGAATAGACATTATATTGGGAATGCTATAGTTGCAAGCATACAATCCAGAAATCAATTGGAAAACAGGAGAAGTTAAGATGACCAAATATCTACCATTATATAGAAGAAATATCAAATTGGAAAAAGAAAAGAAAGTGAAGAAAGAAAAAAGAGTAGTAATATTAGAAGAGGAGAAGATAGTAAGATAGACAATAGATAATAAAAAAGATTGGAGAAGAGAAGAGGAAGTTGAAGTAGACCATAGAAAAATTAAGAAGATAGTTCCTAAAAAGTTTCTAAAGTGGAAAAAGGTATTTGGGAAGGTAGAGTTAAAAAGAATACCAACTAGAAAAATTTGGAATTATGCTATAGATCTCAAGAAGATATTCAAACCATAAAAAGAAAGGATTTACCCTCTATCCAAAAACAAGAAAGAAGAGATCCAGAATTTTGTGGATCATTAACTAAAAAAGGGATATATCAGACCATCTAAGTCCTCTCAGATATCACTGGTATTCTTTGTAAGCAAGAAAGATAAAAGCAAAAGGATAGTTATGGACTACCATAGTCTAAACAAATAGACAGTGAAAAACAACTACCTACTACTATTAATTATGGATTTAATAGATAACATGGGGAGTAAAAGAATATTCACTAAAATGGACCTATAGTAGGGTTTTAATAATATAAGGATAAAGAAAGGAGATGAGTGGAAGAGAATGTTCATGACACATATAGGGTTCTTTGAACTAATAGTTATGTTTTTTGGAATATTTAACTTGCCAGCTATATTCCAGGCAATAATGAATAAAATCCTGAGAGATATGATCAATAAAAGAAAAGTAACAGCCTTTATAAATGAAGTATTGGTAGAAACAGAGACAAAGAAAGAATACAATGAAATAGTAGAGAAGATGCTAAAAAGGCTGGAGGAGAATAATCTTTACATGAAGTCAGAGAAGTGTATGTGAAAAGTAAGGAAGATTAAATTCCTTGGAGTTGTCATAGGACCCAATAGAATAGAAATAGAGAAGGAAAAGATAGATAGAGTACTGAGTTGGCCAGAACCAAAAAATATGAAAGATGTTAGAAAGTTCTTAGGCCTTACAAATTACTACAGGAGGTTCATCAAGAACTTTGCTTAAGTAGCAAGACCAATGAAGATACTTTCTAGAAGAAACTATAACAAAGTTTGAGGTTTAGACCAATCACAAGAACCTTGAATATTTTATAAAAGTATAGAAATTAAATAAAAAACAAGCTAGATAGACTTTGTATCTATCAAGGTTCAACTTTATACTAAAATACATTTCAGAAAGTAAGATAGAAAAGATGGATAGTTTGAGTAGGAGGCTAGATTAGGAAATAGGAATAGAAAAAGATAATGAGAATGAGATATTAGTAAAGCCGGAATGGTTAGAGGTCAGAAAGACAGAGAAAGTAGAAGTAATAGTAGAAGAAGTAGATTTACTAGAGAAAGTAAAGCAGTTAAAAGTAAAAGATAATGAGATGATCAAGGCAGTAGAAGAAATGAAACAAGCAAAAGTAAAGATACTGAGAGATAAAGAATAAAGAGAAGTTGATAGTATTATATATAAGAAAGAAAAAATATACATACTAAAAGATAAAAAACTGAGAGCAGAAATTATTTGGTTATATCATGATATACTAGTAGGAGGGCACAGAGGACAATAGAAAACAGTAGAATTGGTTACTAGAAACTTTTGGTGGCCAGGAGTCATAAAAGAAGTAAAGCAGTATATAGAAGAGAGCTTTATATGCCAGTATAATAAAAACTGCACAGAACAGCCAGCAGGAAAATTAATGCCAAATTTAATTCCATAAAGATCTTGGGCTCATATTTCAGTAAATTTCATTACTAAGTTGCCACTAGTATAAGGATACAACTCAATTTTAGTAGTAGTCGATAGATTAATAAAAATGGTATATTTTATTTCTACTACAGAAAAGACATCAGCAGAAGAACTAGCTAGGTTGTTTAGAGACAATGTGTGGAAGTTACATGGGTTACCTAAGAGTATCATATTGGACAGGAGACCTCAGTCTGTGGCAGAAATAATGTAGAAGTTAAATAGGATATTGGAAATTAAAAGTAAATTGTTGACAGCATTTCATTCTCAAACAGATGAACAGACAGAAAAGATTAACCAGAAACTAGAACAGTACTTAAGGATGTTTATCAACTATAGATAGGAACAGTGGCCCAATTGATTAGGAACAACAGAGTTTACCTACAATAATAAAGTGCACTCAAGTACTAAAATATTGCCTTTTAAGGCAAATTACAAACAAGATCCTAGGATAGGGTTTGAGGTAAGAAGGAAGAGGAAATATAAGGGAGCAAAGAAATTTGTAACAAAGATAAAAAAGACCTAAGAAGAAGCAAAAGTAGCACTGGAGAAGACACAAAAAGAAATAAAGAAATACACAAATAAAAAGAGGGCAGAAGTTGATAAGTACAGAGTAGGAGACTTGGTGATGCTCAGCACCAAGGATTTAAAATACCAAATAATTGGTAGAAGAACAGAAAAGTTGACAGAGAAATTTGTAGGGCCTTATAAGATAAAGAAAATTATATCATTGAATGTAGTAGAATTAGAACTATCCAATATAGTAAAAATACATCTAGTAGTTAATATTAGTAGAGTATGAAAATATGTAGGGCAAGTAGAGAGGTAGAAAAAACAGCAACTAGCTCTAGTCATAATTGAGGGAAAAGAGAAATAGAAGGTTGAGAAAATATTGAATAAGTAATGGATTAGAGAGAAGGATAAGTATCTAGTATAATAGAAGGGATTTATAGCAAAGTCAGATACCTGGAAAAGGAAAGAAAACCTGGGTAATGCAAAAGAGGCAATAGAGAAGTTTGAAAAGGAGTATAGAAGAGACATGAAAGATATCAGAAGACAGAAAAGAGAAGAAGGGATATTCAGGAAAGGAGAATTACTAGAGAGGTTTATAGCAAGAAAGTTATTTGGGTAGTCAAATAAGAAGTATAATGAGGAATACTAGACAAGGTTAGAAATTGGAGAAGATGGAAAGAAGCAAGAGCAAGAAGACAAAAAACAATAGAAATGATAAAGGAAAAGGAAGAAAAAATTGAACAGAGAGATTTGGGAATAAAAGAGTAGACAGAAAAAGACAACAACAAAATAGAAAACATTTGCAATCCCCATTACAAGTTATAAAAATCCTTGGGATAAGGAATTTTGAAAGGAAGGTGATATTATGACTTGGCTAAATAGCTAAGTTATTATTTATATTTCTTTTCTTTTTCTTTTATTTAATTAGGAAATTAATAGATGTGTGAGAGAGAATGACTCAAAAGAGATATACAGAACTTTATAAATAGAAGTAAATACAAAATATATATAAGTAGTATACAGTAATTAAATGGAAACTCTATTGACTTCTCCTTGTTAACTTGAACTAGGAGTAATTCTAAGACATCTTAGTCTAAGTTCTTACAAAATGGGCTTTATATCTATTTAGATTTGACTTTATTCTTAAACATATACCAGACAGCAGAATAGGAAGAGCTGATAGCCTCAGTAAATATCCAGACTAGCAAATAGAAATAGAGAAAGATAATGAGAATAGAGTGTTGGTAAAAAAGGAGTGGTTGGAAATTAGAGCAATACAAGTGGTGGAAATTGTGATAGAGGAAATAGATTTATTGGAGAAAATCAAGAAGTCAGATGCAAAAGATAACAAAGTGATAAAAGCAATAGAAGAAATAAAGTGAGCAAGAGTAAAGATGTTGAGAGATGAGAAATAGTAGAAGGAAAATAGACTAATATTAAGAGATAGAAAGGTGTATGTCTCAAGGGATGAGAAACTGAAAGCAGAAGTAATCTGGCTACACTATAATATACTAGTAAGAGGACATGGAGGGCAGTGAAAGACAATGGAGTTGGTTACTAGAAACTTCTGGTAGCTAGGGGTGATAAAGGAAGTTAAGAAGTATATAAAGATATGCAATGACTGCTAAAGAAACAAGAATTGAACAGAGGTACTAGCAGGGAAATTAATACCAAATACAGTACTAGAGAAACCCTAGGCCTATATCATAGCAGATTTCATTACAAAGTTACTGTTAGTATAGGGATACAATAGTATATTGGTAATATATAATAGATTGACAAAAATGGCATACTTTGTATCTACTATAGAAAAGACTTTAGTAGAGGAAGTAGCAAGATTGTTCTAGGATAACATCTGGAAGCTACATGGTCTACCAGAGAGTATTATTATAGATAGAGAAGTACAGTTTACAGTGGGAATGATAAAGGAGCTGAACAATATGTTGGGGATTGATACAAAGTTGTTAATGGCCTACTACCTACAGACAAATAGATAGACAAAAAGAATGAATCAGGACTTAGAACAATATCTAAGGATATTCATTGAACACAGGCAAGAACAATGGTCTAACTGGCTGGCAACAGTAGAGTTTGTATATAACAACAAAGTACAGACAAGTACAAGAGTGTCACTGTTTAAAGTAAATAATGAACAGGATCCATGCATGGAATTAGAGATAAGAAAGAAGAGAAAGTTTGAAAAGGCAGTAGAATTTGTGACAAGAATAAAGAAAGTACATGAGGAAGCAGAAGCAGCATTAAGGAAAAGTCAGAAGAAAATACAAAAGTATACAGATAAGAAAAGGAGTAAATCAGAAGAGTATAAAGTAGAAAACTGGGTATTACTGAGTACAAAAGATCTCAAAGATCAAATACAGGGAAGACAATCAGAAAAACTAATAAAACAATTTGTGGGACCTTACAAAGTCAAAAGAATAATTTTGACAAATACAATCAAACTGGAGTTACCAAGTAGTATTAAGATATACCCAGTAGTAAATATTAGTAGAGTACAAAAATATAGAAATCAAATAGAGGGTCAGAAAAAGAAACAACCTTTACCAGTAATAATTGAAGGAGAAGAGAAATATAAGGTAGTGAAAATATTAAATAAGAGAAAGTTTAAAGAAAGAGATAGATATCTGGTATGATGAAAGAGTTATACAGTGGAAGAAAACACTTGAGAACCAAGGGAAAATCTGAAGAATACACAAGAATTGGTAAATAGGTTTGAGAAAGAATACAAAAAAGGGGCTAGAAGAATAAAGAAAAGAAACTTGAAAGAAGATTGCAAAGAAGAATTACCAAAAAGATATACAGCAAAACTATTGTATAGATAAGATAAAAGAAAATTTGATAGGGAATATTGGAGAAAATTGGAAAGGAATTGGAGAAAATTGGAAAGGAATTGGAGACAATAGAGATTAGAAAGAACAAAAGAAGGAAAAATATTACAAATGATCTAAGAAAAGAATAAAGAAGAGAAAAAAGAAAATGAGCAAGAATTTGAAGGAGATAGAATAGAAGAATGGAATAAAGAAAATAAAATGGATAATTTACAGAACTCATATAACAAACTATGAAATTCTTGGAATAAGGATCTTTAAGAGAAAGGTACTGTTATGAATCGCCCCAACTATGATAAAGTACTATAAATAGATTGGACATGAACTAGAGCTGAACCAGTAGCTGATGGACAGCTTGTAGTATAAACAAGAACAAATACTGTACTTGTATATATAGTAGACTGCAATTGAACAAGAACCCTATTGAATTTTCTTCTAACTCTAAAGAACTACCTTGAGTTAAACCCTAGCTTAAGGTTTCTGAGCTAGTTGCTAACACTTGAAATTGTGGAGATACTACTTAGAAGGGATGAAAGTAAAGTTTAAAATTTAAACAGACTATAAAAACCTCTAATACTTTATGACTAGTCAAAAGTTAAATCAGAGGCAAGCTAGATGGGTATTGTATCTATCACAGTTTGACTTTATCCTTAAGTATATTCCAGAAAAGAGCATAGAAAAGATAAATGGGTTGAGTAGGAGACTGGATTGGCAAAAGTATTATGAGTACCTTGGCCATAATAACTTTTATTTCTTTAATCCTTTATCTTTTACTTTTCTTTTCTTTAATTAGATAATAGGGGAATCACATGATCTATCACAATTGTCATATTCCTGTAACAAATTGATTACAAGATCAGTTATATTATGTAAATCACATATCAAGGAATATTCTAGTAGATTACATTAGATTATTAGTAGATTAGGGTTAGTAGCACAGACCATGTATAAAAGGTATAAGTAGTAGCCTAAATCTAAGAGAAACTCTATCAAGTTTTCTTTATTCTCTCCAAATAAAGAACAACTTAGTTCTAGGATTAGCTCAACCCAATAGTTGCACTATACTAGAACTGGACTATCTTTCTGTGACTCTTTGTCACAAGGTCCTACAACCCTTACTTTTTCATTGCTCTTAACCAGTGGTCATTGTGACTGCTAGTCATTACCTCAGCTAGGCCCTAAACTAAAAGAGACTTGGTAGTCAGTTAGGAACTGCTGGTGATGGTATAATACCAAATTCAGGTATTACATTCAAGACCTGATTTTGCAATTAGGTAGTGCTGTTTGTAGTTTACTTGTACACTTTTCTCTGTATTAATCTTGTGCTAAAGGTCTATTGTAATCTGTACATGCAAAGGAATAGCATTGTTTCTTAAGAGAATGCTTAGAGTAGGAATCTTTTCCATAAGGTAATAGTGTAACCCTAGTATTAGGGTAGTAGTCAATAAGGTAGTAGAGATTTAGTCTAGGGAACTGTATGTCCAGATAAACTTACAAAATTAGACAAGATAAGGAAGACAATCACTGCTATCACAAAAGCAACAAAAAGATAAAAGAAACTAAATCCAAAGAAGACAACAATGAAGAAAACAACAACACAATATCTCAACTACCACCAACACCTATAATAAGCATCCAGGTATGGCTATCATGGCCTTACAACAACAGATTGCAGCTATGATGATAGATGGACAAATACAAAAGGCAAATGTAGCAAAACCACTAATGTTTAGTAGCAAAAGAGAAGAGGTCACTCCTTTTATAAATGTATACTAGCTATACATTAGAATAAAAATGAATGCAGTGTCAGATATAGACAAAGTAGGATAGACATTATATAGAAAGGAATAGTAGAAATATAGAAAAATAATCTACTAGAGGAATTGAAACAGAAAATACAAGAGTTCTCAATAGCAGAAGAGTTGTATAAAAAGATAAAGAGAGAATTTGGAGAAATCAATGAACAATTGATGAAAATAGACCAATTATAATTACTGAAACAAAGCAATAGGATATATAACAAATATGTCCAGGAATTCAAGAAAGTAGCTAGGAAAAGTGGATATGAGAAATATCCTCTCATAGAAGAATTTAAAAGAGAGCTAAATAGAGTAGTTAGAAGAAAAAAGACAAGAGTTCTTTTAGAATCAAAAAGTAAAGAGTAAAGACCCTAATGTAATGGATATAGATAGAAGGGCTAGAGGCCCAATCAAATATTATGACTGTAGCAAACCAGACTACATAGCCAAATAATATTGGTATAAAGAAGGAAATGTTAGGAAAATAAAAGAAAAGAAAACACAGAAAGCATTAAAAGAAAACAGGAATCAGTAGTCCCTTGACTGGCCTCCCAAAATAAATATAGTGTATTTAGTAGTCTAAATAACATAGACAATGTTTCAGAAAATACTGAAGAGGAAAAAGATTTGAGATGAATATTTTGACCTCTGAAAGAAGTCTAGATGAACATTAGACTTGAAAAGATAGATACCTATGAAAGGATATCTTGTTAGCACAAAGCTATGAAGGCTTAGGGCTCAACTAAGGTGGTTGTTTAGAAAGAACTTAATAGAGTTCTCTGTTGGATTGTACAACTACTTATACAAATGTCTATTGGTCTGTATGTCTATCTCCTACAATCACATGACCTTTACTAATAACTGTACATATCTTACATAAGTCTTCCTACACTATTTATATCTCTCTTGTATTATACTCCTGAATATTATCCACTAAGTTAAGGAATATATAAGAAATAGTTTCTTTTTTGGGAACTATCTCATAACATGTCTATAAAGGTACTACTAGATAGTGGTGCAACAGGAATGTTTATAAGCAAGTAGTTAACAGACAAACAAGGTTTTAAACTAAAAAAACTGTCTAGACCAATAAAAATTAAAAATATAAATGGAACAAACAACAGTAGAGGATTGGTAACTCATGAAGTAGAAGTAAAATTTATTTCAAAGAACATGTGGAACAAGTCTGAATGAATATATATAATTTGGGAAAGACTGATATAATTCTGGGTATGCCTTGGCTAGTAGCATATAACCTAGAAATTAATTTGGAAATAGAAGAAGTGAAAATAACGAGATGTCCACTGCTATGTAAAAAAATACCTAAAAAGAAAATTATAAAAACTAGAAAAACAAGAAAGATAAATGTAGACAATAAAATAGATTTGAAATAGATAGTAAAAGAAAAAGTTAAAGAAGAAAAAAAGATAGAAGATATAGTACCTAAAAGATTCTATAAATGGTTGAAGGTGTTTAGAAAGACAAAATCAGAGAAAATGCCAACAAGAAAACCTTGGGATCATACCATACATTTCAAACCAGATTTTGTGGCAAAGAAAGAAAGAATATATTTTTTGTCAAAAATTGAAAAAGAAGAAGTCTAGGCATTTATAGAAGACTAACTGAGAAAAGAGTATATAAGATCCTTAATATTACCTTAGACATCTCTAGTATTCTTTGTACTAGAGAAAGATGAGAAAAAACAAATAGTACAAGATTATAGATATATAAATAGTTGAACAATCAAGAATAACTATCCATTACCACTTATATCAGACCTTATAGACAATATAGGAAGTAAAAGGGTTTTTACAAAGATGGACCTAAGATAGGAATACAACAATATTCAAATCAAAGAAGGTAACAAATAGAAGACAGCATTTACAACACTAATGGAGTTGTTTGAACCAACTATAATGTTCTTTAGTTTAACAAATTCTTTAGCTACCTTTCAAGCAATGATAAATAACTTGTTGAGAGATTTGATCAATAAAGGTAATGTAGCATTTTTTATTGATGATATATTAGTAGCAACAGAAACAGTGGAGGGATATGATAAAATAGTTGAGGAAGTACTAAAATACATAGAAGAAAATGATTTTTATGTAAAACCAGAAAAATATACATGGAAAGTACAAGAAGTAGGATTCCTGGGAGTAATACTGGGACCTGACAGAATCAAGATAGAAAAGAAGAAAGTAAAAGCAGTATTGGAATGGCTAGTTTCTAGGAATGTAAAAGACATACAGAAATTTTTAGGTTTAGTAAACTACTATTGACAGTTTGTTAAAGACTTTGCTAAAATTGTGAAACTGTTACATCAGTTGGTAAAAAAGGATAAAAAGTAGAATTGGAAAGTTGAATAGAAAAAAGCTTTTGGAAGTCTAAAAAAGATCTTTACAACAGAACCAGTGCTAGTAGCACCAGACTTAGATAAAGAGATGAGAGTAGAAGCAGATGTATTGGACTATACAACAGGAGAAGTATTGTTGATAAAGTGTAAAGATGAAAAGTAGAGGCTAGTGGTCTTTATCTCAAAATTGTTGAATAAAATAGAAAGGAATTACAAAATTTATGACAAAGAGATGTTGGTAGTAATTAGGTGTTTAGAAGCATAGAGGCACTTCCTAGAAGAAGCAAGAATCAAGTTTGAAATTTGGACCAATCACAAGAACTTAGAATATTTTATGAAAAATCAAAAGTTGAATTGAAGACAAGCAAGATAGGCTTTATATCTGTTCAGATTTGACTTCATATTAAAATATATTCCTAGAAAAAGTATGGGAAGAACAGATAGTTTGAGTAGAAAACCTGATTGACAAGAGAGAGCAGAGAAAGACAACAAAGATAGGACACTGTTGAAACCAGAATAGTTAACAGTGAGGACAGCAGAAATGTTAATAGAAAAAGTGAATATATTAGAGAAAATAAAAAGGTCAGATACAAAAGATGATAAGGTATTGAAGGTAGTGGAAGAGATAAAGAAAACAGATGTAAAGATGTTATAAGATAAAGAATGGAGAGAAAAGAATGGGTTAATATTAAAAGAAAGAAAGGTATATGTTCCAAAAAATGAGAAATTGAGAACAGAAATAGTATGGCTTCATCATGATACACCTGTGGAAGGACATAGAGGACAGTGGAAAATAGTAGAGTTGGTAATAAGAAACTTCTGGTAGCCAAGAGTAACTAAAGAGGTAAAAAAATATGTAAAGGGTTGTAATGTATGCCAATGTAATAAGAATCAAACAGAACCCCCAGCAGAGAAACTTATACTAAATGAAATACCAAAAAAACCTTGGACTCATATTTTGGTAGACTTTATTACCAAACTACCATTGGCACAGGAGTATGACTCAATTTTAGTAGTATGTGATAGAATGACCAAGATGGTATATTTTATACCAACTATAGAGAAGACAACAGTAGAAGGGTTAGCAAGACTATTTAGGGATTATGTATAGAAATTACATAGATTGTCTGAAAGTATTATTTTAGATAGAGGTCCATAGTTTGTAGTAGGGTTAATAAAGGAGTTAAATTAAATGCTAGAAATCAAGATAAAGTTGTCTATAGCATTTCATCCATAAACAGATAAACAGACAGAGAGAATAAATCAGGAGTTAGAACAGTACTTGAGGATATTTATCAATCATAGGTAGGAATTATGGCCAGAATGGCTAGGAACAGCTAAATTTATATATAACGATAGAGTGTATTCAGCAACCAAGATGTTGCCTTTTAAGGAAAATAGTGGATGAGATTCTAGAATGGAATTCAAAATGAAAAAGAAGAGGAAGTTTAAAAAAGCAGAAGATTTTGTAAAGAAAATAAAAGAGATATAAGAGGAAGTAAAAGTAGTACTAAAAAAAGCACAAAAAGATATAAAGAAGTATATAGATAAAAAGAGAGAAGAAACAGAGGAATATGCAGTAGAAAATTTGGTACTATCAAGTACTAAAGATTCAAAGTATTAAATAGTGGGGAAATGATTAGAGAAGTTTACAAAGAGATTTATTGGCCCTTATAAAGTCAAAGATATAATATCAATAAATGTGATAGAGTTGGAATTACTAGGGTCAGTGAAAATACATCTGGTGGTAAATGTGAGTAGGGTATGAAAGTACCAAGGACAAGTAGAAGAATAGAAGAAAGAACTACCTTTACCAGTGGTTATAAAAGAGAAAAAGGAATATGAAGTAGAAAAGATCTCCAACAAAAGAATTGTTTGAGAAAAAGAAAAATACCTAGTGCAATAGAAGAGATATATAGCAGAAGCAGATACATGGAAAGGGAAGAAAAACTTAAAAAATACAAAAGAATTATTAGAAGAATTCAAAAGAAACTATAGAAAAGAAAGACAAAGAATAAAAGAAGATAACAAGGTATTTAACAGGAGAGAATTACCTAGAAAATACACAGCAAAATTGTTGTATGAATGGAACAATAGAAAATTTGAGACAGAGTATTTGAAAAAGTTGGAAAGAAATTGAAGATAATAAAAAGGTAAAACCATTTCTCTAAAGGAGAAATCTTAAAAAGAGAGTAATGTTATGAGCCACTTTGGCTATAATAACTTTTATTTCTTTAATCCTTTATTTTTTACTTTACTTTTCTTTTCTCTAATTAAATAATAGAGAAGTCACATGATCTATCACAATTGTTATATTCCTGTAACAAATTGATCACAAGATCAGTCATATTATATAAATTATATGTCAAGGAATATTCTAGTAGATTCTATTAGATTATTAGTAGATTAGGGTTAGTAGCACAGACTATGTATAAAAGGTATAAGTAGTCCAAATCTAAGGAAAACTCTGTTGAGTTTTCTTTGTTTACCCTGAATAAAAAATAACTTAGTTCTAGAGTTAGCTTAATCCAATAGTCACACTACAAGAAGGGGATGGAAAACAACAACCAAGATCAGATGCTAATCAAGCCAGAGTGGATAAAAAGAACAGATACATTAGTGGAGGAAAATAATCTAAGAAAAAATGCAGAGAAAAGACAAGAAGGTAGTAAAAACAGTAGAAGAACTAAAAAAAGCAGAGATAAAAATACTAAGAGATAAGAAATAGATGGTTGAAGAAGGGCTAGTTATGAAAAAAGAACAAATATATGTCCCAGAGGGAAAACTGAGAAGAAAGATGATATATTTGTATCATAATATACTAGTGAGAGGATATAGGGGAAGATGGAAGACAACAGAGCTGGTTATAAGAAACTATTGGTGGCCAGGAGTAACAAAGGAGGTGGAAAGATATATAAAGGGATGCAATGCTTGTCAATACTATAAGAATAGGAGCAAGACTCCAGTAGGAAAACTAATATCTAATGCAATTCTGGAAAAACTATAGTCACATTTCAGCAGACTTCATTACTAAGCTACCTTTGGTACAGGGTTATTGTAAGAGAATATCCTAGGAGCATGCTTAGTGAGTGTTGATAGATCTATTCTTATCTAGGGTCTAGATCTCTTAGTACATATTCACTCTTTTCTATTTCTCTTTGGTCTGGTTTGTACTCAGTTAATAGCCTGTAACTATATTAGGAATATTTGGTATTTTTGTATTAGTACTTATGTGATTGTGTATAGACTATTTCTAGTAGTATATATAGAAGCCTATATTAGTAGATCTACTTTTACTTGAATATTACCCTAGCTTCCAGAACTCTTACTAGCTTTCCAGTATGATCTCTAGCCTTGAGTCTAATGTTGTCCTTACAGTTATAATATGATTTTAGTAGTTTGTAATTGGTTCAGTAAGATGGTCCACTTTATATTAACTACAAAAAAAATATCAGCAAAAGAACTTGCTAGACTGTTTAAGGACCATATCTGAAAGTTGTATGGACTTCCAAAAAGCATCATATTGAACAGGAGAGTACAGTTTGTAGTAGGGATAATGAGAGAGTTAAACAAGTTGTTAGAAATCCAGACAAAACTGTTAGTAGTCTATCATCCTCAAACAGATGGGCAAATGGAAAGACTCAATCAGGAACTAGAACAGTACTTGAGGATCTTTATTGATTATAGACAAGAGCAGTGGCTAGAGTAGCTAGGGACTGCTGAATTTGCATATAACAATAAAATTCATTTGGTAACAAAAATCTCTCCATTTAAGGCAAACTGTAGTTAGAACCCAAGAATAGGATTTGAAGAAAGAAAAAAAAGAAAATTTGAGATAACAGAAAAGTTTGTAGAAAAAATAAAGAAGATCCAGAAAGAAGCGAAAGCAGTACTAAGAAAAGTATAGGAGAAAATAAAGAAATATGCAGACAGAAAGCAAGGAGAAGTAGAGGAATACAAAATTGGAGACTTAGTACTATGAAGCACAAAGTATCTTAAGTGGTAGATAGTAGAAAAGAGGTCAGAGAAGTTGACAGAGCAGTTTGTGAAGCCTTACAGGATCAAGGGAATTATCTTGACCAATACTATAAAATTAGAACTATCTAGTTCTATTAAAATATATCCTGTAGTTAACGTAAGTTAAGTACAGTTGTATAGGCCTCAGGTAGAAGGACAGAGAAAAACCCCACCAAAACTGGTTATTATTAAGGAAAAAGAGAAATTCAAGGTGAAAAAAAATACTAAACAAAAGAGCAGTTAAAGAAAAGGAAAAGTTCTTAGTACAATAGAAAAGGTGTATGGTAGAAGAAAATACTTGAGAAAGTAGAGAAAACCTAAAGAATGCAAAGGAGTTGGTTAAAGAGTTTAAGAGGGAGTATGAGGAAAAGGCTGAAGAAGTATAGTGACAAGAAGAAAAAAAGAACAAAAGGGTATTCTCAAGAGAACTACTAGAGAGGTTTATAGCTAAAATCCTATAGGGGTGGTCAAATAAGGAATACAAGAGACAGAGGGAGAGAAAATGGAAAAAGAACTAAAGACAATAGAAAAATTCCTTGGAACAAGGAAACTTAAAGAAAGAACTATATTATAAGATGGTTTCTAAAGAAAGAACTATTTTCCATATATTTATTAATCTAATGGAAAATATCCAGGAATATAATATAGAAAAGATATAAATAGTATAGGAAAGATTATGTAAGATATATATAGTTATTAGTAAGGGTTATGTAATTGTGGGAGACAGACATACAGATCAACAGATATTTGTATAAGTAACTAGGGGAATCCAACAGGAAACTCTATCAAGTTCTTTTTGAACAACCACCTAAACAGCGGTGTTAACTTGACACAATTCTTTTGAACTACCATTTGTGTTTTGAATGCTATTCTCTAGGAGACTAAAACAAGAAAAGTTCCACCAGCAAGAGCCTTAGCTAGTACAATGTGTCTAATATATGTCATAGTGATCACAAGTCAGACATGAATAAACAGGACAGAAATAAAGATTAAGGGTGAAATCATGACAATATTAATGATAGAGAATTGGTAGAGTATGGATCCCTCCAGAAGCTATTGTGACCTCAAGGGAGAAGATAGTGGTGGTTAAAGAAAAGAAGTAATGGTTGCTAGAGTAAGTTAGTAACTGACTATCTTACCTTTGCTTCTAGGGTATACTTTAGTTTGCAAGCTTTATACTGATTTCTAGTAGACTTACAGTGTTATTCCAAGTGTACATATACTCTATTGTTCAAAGTGTATCTTATTCTAAGAACAAAGATTATTTTATCTTAAATATAAAAATAAGAGTATGATCTTTAGAGGGGGTACTGTTATATCCTGTAACACTGTTACTATATTTGCACCCATTTGTCTTTACCTTTGCCTCTAATCTCTGTGCTATTCCTAACTTACTATTATTATTCTCTTTTTCCCTACTTATTTCTAGCCATCTGACTAGTAACTTATACTATAAGTATTCTCTTGTACATATTTTTCTTCTCTAAGTTCTCATTTTGGTAGAAAGATATAGCTGCTATAATATACTATATCAAGGGAATGCATGTACTTAATTCAACTGGAATTTGTCAGTTTTCATAGGCTTGACAGAAGCTAATTCCACATTACACCTGTCTTGCTATTAATATGATCCACCAAGTCCATATATGGATACTCTCACCTTTACATTTCTTTGCACCACACATGCAAGGTCT
>Ga0153937_1000122_pt1 | contig 27400 bp, 23 predicted proteins | sample TSNY021MetaG_FD_104680 | JGI IMG/M metagenome (GOLD analysis project Ga0153937, IMG submission 104680) | Attine ant fungus gardens microbial communities from New York, USA - TSNY021 MetaG | ecosystem: Host-associated > Fungi > Mycelium > Unclassified | place: USA: New York, Robert Murphy County... | reverse complement strand
GCCATTTTTGATTCCCACCTTTCTTTCCACTATTTATAAAGGCATGTTTCCATGCTTCTTCCATGCACGATCATTTTTCTGTTTATTAGCCATCTGCTTCAGGGCCCGAATCAGCAATGGGCGGGTATCTCTTGGATCAATAATATCTTCCAGCCATTGTACATTTGCTGCATGATACGGGAATTTACCAAATGTAGATTGATACTCTTCCAATCGTTGCGCCCGCAGTTCATCTGAATTTTCGGCCGCCTCAATCTCCTTACGATAAATAATGGACACCGCTCCTTCCGCACCCATCAGCCCAAGCTCTGCCGTCGGCCATGCCAGCAGCAGATCCGACCCCAGCGGTTCCGAACACATGGCTGAACTTCCACCACCATATGCTTTCCGGATGTATAAGGTAATCATCGGTACTGTTGCTTCTGAAATCGCATACAGTACTTTCGCACCATGACGAAGGATACCGCCATGCTCCTGCTCAACGCCCGGCAGATAGGCCGGTGTATCCACAAAAAACACCAATGGAATATTAAAGGCATCACAGAAGCGAATAAACCTTGCTTCCTTATCGCTGGCATTGATATCAATGGCACCGGCCATGGCCTTTGGATTATTGGCAACGATGCCTACGGTTGCTCCATCCATACGGCAGAGACCGGTAATCATATTTGGCGCATAATCCGGTTTCAGTTCGAAGAAATATCCATGATCCACAACATGACGGATCAACTGGCGCATATCATAGGCCGCTCTGGGAGCATCCGGAACGATATCCAGCAACTCCTCATCCCGCCGGTTTGGATCATCATCACAGGCATAAACCGGTGGCTTTTCCATATTATTAGCCGGTAAAAAACCAAGCAATTCTCTGGTAACCAGCAGGCACTCCTCATCGTTTTCCGCAACCATGTCACAACATCCGCTGACGCTTGCATGAATCATCGCTCCACCCAGCTCCTGATCGGTAGTGTCCACAAACTGTGCCGTCTTTATCAGTGATGGTGACGCCACATACATATGACTGGTATCCTTTACCATAAATACGAAATCCGTCAGTGCCGGCGAATAGGCGGCACCGGCGGCACACGGTCCCATCATCAGCGTAATCTGTGGAATAACGCCGGAAGACAGCGTATGTTGATAAAACATCGCCGGATAACCATCAAACATGTTCCGTGTTACCGCATCCTGAATGCGGACACCACCGGAATCCACCAGACCAATACAGGGAACCCGTTCTTCCAATGCTCTGCGCATAACTTTTACAATCTTTTTGCCGGCAGTGCTTCCCATAGTTCCGCCCAGAACGGTGAAGTCCTGTGCATATACATAAACCGGCCTGCCATTTACCTCACCAAAACCGGTGATAACACCATCCCCCGGCAGTTCCCTCTGGTCAATATCAAAACCTGTCATTCTTGGTTTCGCCCAGAGGTCAAGTTCCATAAAGGTCCCCGGGTCCAGGAGGATAATAATCCTTTCTCTGGCGGTAAGTTTCCCTCTGGCATGCTGTCTTTCAACTGCCTTGGCTCCGCCTCCTTGCTGCAGCGCTTCCCGCCGCTCATTCAATTCATCCAGTCTCTCGCGCATCCCCATATACATACTCCTTTCCATATTTTCGCCCTGCTTTTTGGGCATCCAGGTATACCCGCAGGGTGTTTCCATGAGAAATCAACTTTTTCTATGTTCTATCCACATTTTACTACCTATAAACTTGACAAAGGAATTACATTTATGCTAACCTAATGTTAACTAAAAGTTTACGTTTTGATAATCGAGGTGACTAATCATGAATGATCGACAATTGACTTCGCTGTTGAAAGCAGTCGAGTGTGGAAGTTTCAGCAAAGCTGAGGAAATACTCTATCTTTCCAAGCAGGCGCTGAAAAAACAAATCGACTCACTGGAGGAAGAACTCGGCTTCGCTTTGATCGTCCGTTCGCGACAGGGAATTGCGCTGACACAGGCCGGCAAAGAATTCTGTCGGGAAACAAGAAGGCTCATGGCCGAAATGAATTCCATCACCCAGAAATGCAAGGAAATTGCCTTCAACGAAAAAACCATTCGCATTGAGAATCCCTATCATCCAAGACTCATGCTTGAGAAGGCCTTTGATGAATTTTCCCGCCGTTTTCCCACCGTCAAACAGCACATTATTCTGCAGAGCAGCGACCGTCTGGTGGATGATATTCTGAATGACCATGCCGACCTGGCGGAATGTACTTATCATCCCAAATTCGAGTGCCCGGGAATTTCCTGTACCAAACTATTTCCTTCCCCTTATAAATGTCTGCTTTCCAGCAGTCACCCACTGGCCGCCAAATCGAAAATTGAATTAAAAGATTTAATCGGTCATCAGGTATATTTGCTGCAAAGTAATGCTGGTCTGGTAAATGAATTAACCGATAATTATCGGAATATAAAGCTGAATTTTGTGTCCAGGAATGATATGCAGGAGATTACAAACATCTGCTATAATCAAGGGATCTTTATCTCTCGGGCTTACTATTTAAGCTTTCTGCAGCCACTGATTACCATCCCACTGGAGACCGACATTGTACCGATTGCCGCTGTCCTGCATCGTGATAATCCACCGGAGGTTGTTAAGGAATTCATTCGGGTGATTCAGGAAGTATATCCATCTATCGACGATAAAAATAAAGCAGACCGGTGAGCATCCGTCTGCTTTATTTTAAAGCCCTTCTACAAGACTTTTTCGTTCTTCCCACTTTCCAAACAAGAAATAAATCGTACCCGGCATCAACTTATGGTTCACCTGTTGGTTCGTCAACTTTTAGTTTACTCCAGGTGAGCTGATTTCTAATTTTTTTCTTACCCGAATCTGTATTAAACTATAGCTATGATATTTTTAGCATAATAAACAGGTGATCTCATTGCCGGAAAGGAGGTTAAAGATGGGGGAAATCAGTAATGCCATGGTCTGCGCACTTGGAATGGGGGTTGTCTTTATTGGGTTAATTGTAATTGTCCTGCTCTGCAAAATCATGAGTGTGATTGTTCAATGGATGGAACAGTCCGGGAGCGCCTCAGCAAACAATGATATAGCTGTCGCACCGGCAGATCCGCCACAGCAGCCAAACGAACAGCCAGCCCAGATGGACGTGGCAATTTCAGCAGCCTTTGCCGAAATGCTTAGTACCGATATATCCAATATCCACATTGCTTCCATAGAAGCCAGTCCGGCAGGCACTGCAATTCCAAACCGACAGGAAGTCATCGCAGCCATATCAGCTGCCATTGCCGAAATGTCGGGAACAGATATTTCTGGTATACGGGTAATATCGTTCAGGCAACTTTAGACAACTTAAAGAGAATGTAAAGGAGATTCAATCATGAAGAAATACAGAGTAAACGTAAATGGAACCGAATATGAAATCGCAATTGAAGATATCAGCAACACCTCCTCCATATCCACTGCTGCCCCGGCACGCAGTGCCGCCCCGACTCCGGCTCGTGTTCCGGCTGCTGCACCAGGATCCACTGCACCAAGACCCGCTGCTGCTCCAACCACACCAAAACCAGCCGCTGCACCGGCTGCTGCTTTTGCTAATGGGGCTTCGATAACCGCTCCAATGCCAGGCAATATTATTACCGTCCGTGTTTCCGATGGGCAGACCGTAAAAAAGGGCGATGTACTGATGATTCTGGAAGCAATGAAAATGGAAAATGAAATTATGGCTCCTTGTGACGGTATCGTTCAGTCACTCAGTGCTGCTGCCGGCTCAGCGGTCACTTCCGGCGCATTGCTTTGTGTAATTCAATAAATACAGTCTGAGGGAAAATAATATGCAAAAATTCATTGAATCAACCGGTTTTTATCAATTGTTTTCCGACTTTTCCGGAAGTGGCTGGAAAACAATCGTTATGCTCCTCATTGGTCTGTTCTTATTATGGCTTGCCATTCATAAAAAATTTGAGCCTTTGCTCTTAGTAGGTATTGCTCTGGGCTTTCTTATCACCAATTTACCGGGTGCCGGGCTTTACCATACACCAATGTGGGACGCATATACTTATAGTTGTCCTTATGATACTGCCAACGACACAATCTTATACGATGTCGAAACCGGAATTATCCCGGATGAAGCAGCCTATCTCGCAACACTGCCTGATCATGCATCCGAACCACACATCATGAAAGAAATATCGTTTACTGATATTATTCATTACGGCGGCCTGCTTGACATCTTATATATCGGTATCAAATCAGGCATTTATCCCTGTCTGATCTTTATCGGCATCGGGGCCATGACCGACTTTGGTCCGCTCATTGCCAATCCGATTTCCTTACTTCTGGGAGCGGCTGCACAAGCCGGTATCTTTATTACGTACCTGGGATGTGTACTTTCCGGAATGTTTACCCAGAAACAGGGCGGTGCCATCGGAATTATCGGCGGTGCAGACGGTCCTACGGCCATCTTTACCGCATCCAAACTGGCACCTGAATTATTAGGTGCGATTGCAATTGCCGCATACTCCTATATGGCCCTGGTGCCCGTCATCCAGCCACCGATTATGAAGCTGCTGACCACCAAAGCCGAACGGAGCATTGAGATGAAATCGTTGCGTCCCGTTTCACAAACAGAGAAAATCGCCTTTCCGATTATGGTAATTATCTTTGTATCACTCCTGGTACCTTCAGCCGCACCACTGGTCTGCTGCCTGATGTTCGGCAACCTGCTGAGCGTCTGTGGTTCTTCCACAGAGCGTCTGAGCAAAACGGCCCAAAACGAACTCATGAATATTGTAACTTTATTCCTGGGAGTCAGTGTCGGCGCCACTGCTACCGCTGAGCGTTTTTTATCTGGCCAGACTCTTGGTATTCTGGTTATGGGTGTTGTGGCTTTTGGTTTTGGTACTGCCGCCGGTGTTCTCCTGGCCAAGTTTATGAATCTGTTCCTGAAAAATAAAATTAATCCACTGATTGGCTCAGCTGGCGTGTCTGCTGTGCCAATGGCTGCCCGCGTATCGCAGAAGGTCGGGCAGGCGGAAAATCCCGGCAATTTCCTGCTGATGCACGCCATGGGACCAAATGTGGCCGGTGTCATCGGTTCTGCTATTGCAGCCGGCATTTTAATTGCTGTCCTTGGATAACTACTGACAAAAACCAGAAACACCTGCGGGTATGCCTGGATGCCCAAAAAGGAGGGCAAGAATGAAGAAAGGAGACGTAAATGTCTGAAATGATTGGTTTACCCTTTAACTGTAAGAAACCGCTGCAAATTACGGATACCATCCTGCGAGATGCTCATCAATCACAGGCCGCTACGCGGATGCGAATGGATGATATGCTGCCGGCGCTGGTGCAGCTCGATGAGATTGGTTACTGGTCGCTGGAGTGCTGGGGCGGTGCCACCTTTGATACCTGCCTGCGTTTTTTGAATGAAGATCCGTGGGAGCGTCTGCGTATCATCAAAAAGCATTGTTCCAAAACAAAACTGCAAATGTTGTTTCGCGGCCAGAATATTCTTGGTTATAAACACTATGCCGATGATGTTGTCGAAAAGTTTTGTGCCAAATCCATTGAAAACGGCATTGATGTAGTCAGAATTTTTGACGCTTTGAATGACACCCGCAATCTGGAGCAGGCCATCAAAGCCACGAAAAAATATGGTGGCTTTTGTGAAGCTGCCATGAGTTACACCACCAGCCCCATCCATAATGAAGCTTATTTTGTAAAGCTGGCCAAAGAACTGGAACAAATGGGTGCCGACTCCATTGCCATTAAGGATATGGCCTGTCTGCTGCTGCCGGAGGTGGCTTATTCACTGGTTACCGAATTGAAAAAGGAAATCCGTGTTCCGATTCATCTGCATACCCATAACACGACCGGAACCGGTGACATGGTCAACCTGATGGCTGCCTATGCCGGAGTCGATATTGTGGATTGTGCGCTTTCTCCGTTAGCCAACGGGACCTCACAGCCTTCCACCGAAGCACTGGTGGTCACGTTACAGGGAACGGCCCGGGACACCGGACTGGATCTGGCGAAAATGGCCGCACCGGCAAAGCATTTTCGTGACGTTGCCGAAAAGCTGAAAGAACAGGGCGATTTAAATCCCAAGGTCCTGAACGTGGATACCAACACCCTGCTTTATCAGGTTCCGGGAGGGATGCTGTCAAATCTTATCTCGCAGCTGCACCAGGCAGGAAAAGACGATCAGTTTTATGATGTGTTAGAAGAAATACCCCGTGTCCGTAAAGAATTCGGTTATCTCCCACTGGTTACCCCGACCAGTCAGATCGTCGGTACCCAGGCAGTTATGAATATTATAACCGGCGAACGCTATAAAATGGTTCCCAAAGAATCAAAGGGGGTATTGAAAGGCGAATACGGAAAGGTTCCCGGGCAGATTGATGAAACAGTCCGGCAAAAATGTCTGACCGGGGAAGAATTGAAGCACATCATTACCTGCCGTCCTGCCGATTTGCTGGAACCGGAATTTGAGAAATACAAAGAAGAATTTAAAGATATTTGTAAAAGTGAGGAAGACGTTCTATCCTGTGCACTGTTCCCGCAGGTTGCACCAAAGTTTTTAAAATGGCGCAATGATCCAGAGCACAACGAACCGCCCACACCTCTGCCAGGTACTGCCGTGGAGGCAAAAGCAGACACACTGTCCGGCCCGGAAGAAAATATCCGCATGTTATTCGTTGAAGATTTATCATCATAAGCTTTAGTTTCATGAAATTGCACAGAACATTCAAAAAGGGGCCTGATTTTCTATGATCATTGCCCCTCTTTTCAATTTTCCTCAACCTCCGACTATCTTTCTGATTTTGCCCGCCGACCAATCACCGGAAAGAGAGTTTCATAACAGCCACTTTTCAAAATCCACATCCATAAAACCGGCACGTTCGAAATGTTCTTTCTGTTCAAACGGCACTGTGCAATCAAAAATTGCTTTACAAGCCACACCACGCGCACGGATATTCGGTGAATATTCCGGCTGATTGGATGGATCCAGCGGATGACACTGAACACCCGGAATCGGAATAATATCAATATCGGCCTGAAATCTGGTTGTCATCGCCCACAGCACATCCTTTTCATCAAAGCAGTCAACATCTTCATCTACTACAAACACATGCTTCAGTTCGGCAAAGGCGCTAAAAGCCAGCAGCGCCGCCTGGCGTTGACGTCCCTCGTCAGAAGGAACGGACTTTTTAAACTGCATTACAGCAATATATTTCCCACCGCCGCTGGAAGCACAATATACATTTTGTAGTTTCCCCGGCATGGCCTTTTCTACCATTGCCAGAATACTGGCTTCCGTTGGAATTCCCGCCATGGAGACATGTTCTTCACTGGGCCCAATACAAGTCTGCATAATCGGATTTCGGCGAGTAGTAACCGCTTTGACTTTAATTACCGGAAGTTCGGGATTGGCCGGTCCACAATAACCCGGAAATTCCGGCATTGCCTTCCCGGTATTGGAATTAACATCTTCACGAATGCGCCTTCCCGGAAGGATTTCACCTTCGATTACATATTCGGCATTGGCAATTGCCTTTTCATTAATTGTGAGGCATTTTACCAGCTCAACCGGTTCTTTGCGGATTGCACCGGCTGCCTGGAGCTCATCGTATCCCAGCGGAGTTGTCGGCGGCTCAAAACAGGACGCAATTTCAATTGCCGGATCGACGCCGATACTAATGGAAATTGGCAAAGCCTCTCCCCTCGCTTCGGCCACTTCTCTGAAATAACCGATATGCCGGGCACCCGGCTGCAGGAAAATTGAAATCTCATCTTTTGACTGCAGGCACATCCGATGAATCGTAATATCAGAATCGCCGGTTTCCGGATTAGAAGCATAACACATACCCATCGTAATATAAGGGCCGGCATCCTCTAAAGTATTCGTTGGTGCCGGAATCAGTTTTCTAATATCAAAATCAGGGTTCGTTGCCAGATGAACTATTTCCTGACACTTCGCCTGCTCATTTGGAATTACCACCGGCGGAATCGGATTCATGACGGAATCTTTTAAGAGGAATCCCAGTTTCTGCGGCTCACAATCCAGTAAATACCCTACCCGTTTGCGGCTTGCCAGCATACCAATAGCGACCTTGGCTCCATCGTGACCTTTGATACAGTTAAATACCATTGCCGGGCCTTCTTTTGTGGGGCGTTCAACGGTTCCACCGGCACCGACATGCCGGTATACACCTGCCAGTTCCCCTTTGGGATCCACTTCAACATCCGTTTCCAGCAACTGACCTGGGATTGATTCAAGCAATTCCAAAGCCCCCCGCAAATCTCTGATATCTTTTCCCGTCATCTTAACCTACCTCCCGCTTCTTAAGCACTTGTTTATATTACCATTTTATCATTGTCCAAAAAAGGAAACAAATCAAAAACAAAAAGAACCGATTCCATTTAGGAATCGATCCCTGATTTAGTTTTGCAATTATTACATTGGCTTCAACCGGGCAATCCAACCTCAGCAATGCAACCTCATCCAGCTTAAATGCTCTTACCTGCTTTTCACATAGCAAGCTGATGCTCTCACCGATTCTGACTGCATCAATAATAGATAATGGATTGGATTCCATGAATACCTCCTATTTGCAAAGAACACGAACATCTCGTTCCAGTTTTGTAATCTTTTTTTGATCCAGATGTTCAAAAAGCAGAAGAACATATTTGCGGGAAGTTCCGAGCAGATCCCTGTATTCTCCTAAAGAGATTGTCTGATGTTCCTTAAAATGCTCATATAAAAGAGACATTGCTTTCTCATAGTGTTCTTTATAAAGGTAAGTACCCGGATTTAATTTGATCAGAACTCCCTCATTAAAAAGATCCAGCAGCACCTGCCTGGCCTGTTTTTTATCCTGAAACTGTGCTAATATACCGTCCGTATCCGGTACCTCCACACCAGCTTCCAAGTATATACGGATCAGCGATTCTCGCATGCCGGAGTGTGCCGCCGAATATTGTACCGAAAATCCGGGAACAGCCACGGTACTCCCGGATGCCTTGATGATTCTTCGTTTCATTAACTCAGGCAGGAGAACATCCCCCTTCTTCAAGTCCTTTAAATAAAGCCAGTCAAGTAACCGCCGCCTGAATTCCTCTTTTTCCATGCCGGAAGCAATCGGATTTTTCTTATGATACTCTGACAAAAGCTCCTCTGCGGCCGCGACTACCTTATCCCAAAAGCTCTTGTGAAAAAAGCTTTGATCATTCAGAGAAAGAACCTTCTTCGCTTTTTTCAGAGTTTCCATCTTCTTTTCTGTCTCTTCAACCGCCCAGTTAAGCTGTAAAGCCAACTGATGTACCTTTGGGAAATTCCGGCTTTGCTCCTTTACAAACTGTTCCAGTACCTCCTCATCAGTACCTTCTTCCTTGATCCTCAAAGCCTCCAGAATGTTCTCCTGGCCACGCTTATGCTTACCGGGGCAGGCGTCCAGGATAATACCGCCGCCAAAGGTTTCCACCGGCGAATAAAAACGAATAATAAACCTGTCATTACGCTTAACCGTCACTGCTGAATCAAAACGGAATTGAACCCAGGTGCCCTCGCCAGCCCCAATGCTGTCCTGATCCAGCAGCACCGCCTTTGCCACTGTCTGCGCCGAGCCATAGCAAAAGTGAACTCTGGAGCCATTTTTCAGCTGGCGATTTGCCGTCTTAAAAAGGTTCACTTTTGCATCTAGAAAGATACTCTCCGTGAGCTGTCCCGGAGCCGCCAAAACCTGGCCACGCTCCAGTTCTTCCACTTTTACACCGGTCAGATTAATCGCTGTACGTTGTCCGGCCAGGGCATCCTTCTGTTCCTCCCCGTGGTTCTGAATCCCACGGATTTTCAGAAGATGACCCTGGGGATAAACCATGACTTCTTCCCCCACCTTCACACTGCCTTCCAGAAGCGTTCCCGTGACAACCGTACCAAATCCCTCCATTGCAAACACCCGGTCAATCGGAAGGCGGAATAATTCCGGTGCCACCCGTCGTTTGCCCGTGGTTTGCACCTTATCAAGAATCATTTGCTTCAACCGGTCAATATTTAGTCCGGTATAGGCGGAAACACGGATCCTCTCCGCATGCTCAAGAAAACTTCCCGCTACGAGCTCCGTGACATCTACTTCCACCAGTTCGGCCCAATCTTCATCTACTAAATCTGCTTTTGTCAAAACGATAATCCCCTGACGAATCGAAAGCATCTTTAGAATTTCAAAGTGTTCTACCGTCTGCGGCATGACACCTTCGTCTATGGCAACCACAAGAAGCACCAAATCGATGCCGCCAATACCGGCCAACATGTTCTTTACAAACTTTTCATGGCCGGGCACATCAATGATACCAACCCGCAGACCCTCTTCATTCGGAAGATTGGCAAAGCCAAGTTCAATCGTAATTCCGCGTTTCTGCTCCTCTTTAAGCCTGTCCGTATCGACTCCGGTTAATGCTTTGATCAGACAGGTCTTCCCATGATCCACATGCCCCGACGTCCCGACGATGACATTCTGCATTGGTTTTTCACGCTCCTTCCGCCCCGCTCAGGCAAACACTTACATAGGAAAATGCCTCAGCCACAGCGCCGAACTCATCTTCCCCAATGGTCCGCACCGATAGCAGGATTTTCTCATGAAACACGCGCGCAATAACCGGCATCTCCGCATTTCTCAACAAACGCTCCAAATGCTCTGCGGATACCCCTTCCCTGAATGCAAGTACCGCATAGCCCGGAAGCTTCGTCATCGGCGCTGAACCACCGCCAATCTGGTCTTCACACTTTACTGTCTCAAACGTAAATTTATTCTCGTCTTGCTCCAGACACAATTTCAGCGCTTTCGCTTTTTGCAGCAATTGTTCTTCCGAAACTGTAATCATCTGAAGTACCGGTATTTTTTTCCTGGCACCCTCCATATCCAAATATTCATAGAGCGTTGCCTCCATAGCCGCAAGCGTCATCTTATCGACCCGCAACACCCGTGCCAATGGATGCTGCTTCATTTTCTCAATATATTCTCTCTTTCCGATGATCACACCGCCCTGGGGACCGCCTAAAAGTTTATCGCCGCTAAACAATACTACATCTGCCCCGCTGTTTATGGCGTCCACAACCGTTGGCTCATCCACCCCATAGTGAGACAGGTTCACCATCAAGCCGCTCCCCATATCATAAATCACCGGAACAGAAAGCGCTTTTCCCAGTTCGGCCATCTCACCAATCTTCACTTCCTGGGTAAATCCCATGATTCGATAGTTGCTGGTATGAACCTTCATGAATGCCCCCGTCAGTTCCGGGTCATATCCCTGTTCATAATCAGAAAGTTTTGTTTTATTTGTTGCTCCAACTTCTCTTAAATATGCGCCGCTTTGTTTCATGATGTCAGGAATCCTGAAAGAACCGCCGATCTCTACCAGTTCACCGCGGGAAACAACCACCTCTTTCCCATAGCACAGTGCCGACAGACACAGCATCGTTGCGGCCGCATTATTATTTACCACGATAGCAGCCTCGGCTCCGGTAATCGTTTGAATGAGTTTCTCGACATGAGCATCGCGGGTTCCCCTGATTCCTCTCTTTACGTCATATTCCAGGTTGGAATAGGAACTGGCTATCCGGCACACATGCTCAACCACCGTATGACTTAAGTTTGCACGACCGAAATTGGTATGCAGCACCACACCGGTGGCATTGATTAGCTGTCCAAGACTCCGCCTGCGCTTTTCCTTCATCTGATTGCAAACCTCTGCAATGATACAGTCCTTTGAGGGCACCGAAGTTTTCACCCCCGATAAAATATCAGTTCTCACCTGACCAATAATTTCCCTGACTGCATCCACAACAACGGTTCTGGGCATTCCATTCATTAGAAAAATGAGCTGCTCATCAAAAAGCAGCTCATCTACTTTGGGAATGTCACGCAAAATAGTACGACTGTTTTCCATATCGTAATTCCTCCTTCCGATCAATAACAAAACGGGGGAGGTGGGAATCGAACCCACCCGGGAGGCTCTTAACCCCCCACAACGGTTTTGAAGACCGCGAGGCACACCAGCAACCTGTCTACCCTCAAATTTAATAAAAAACATATGATTGATACGGTGCATCCTGAAGACGCACCGCACCAGAATTATATGAAAAATATCATCTTTTGTTCCTGCGAAGCTCCTCCCACTTTTCAGGAAGTTCAACCTTCTTACTGGTCGGCCGTCCTATGAAGCCATTTTGGGCACCAATGATGACATGGTCACGCGCCGGATCTCCACTGACTATCAACTGGAAATCCTCCGGAGCAGCCATCATCTGGATCATCCGATTCTCACCCATGTCAGTCAGATTGCCGTTCTCATCATAAAACTCCAGCTTACCATCTGCATTCACCTTAAAATCACCATAGGATTCCTTCGAGCCGATAAGCTCCGGCCAGTTCCCCTGCTCAACACCGGTCACAAAGCGTTCTGCCAGACGGTTGCTTAAGTTGCAGAGACGGAACTTTGCGCCCTTGCAGAAATGCTCTTTGACTGCCTCCTTCGTATAACCTTCCCTAACCAGAGAATCCACGATGGTAGGTGTCAGGATCACAAGAGGCTTCATACGTTGTCCACGGAAGAAGAACTGGATGAACATATGATTTTCAGCCATACGTTTTTCGATTGCAGTAAGGATCCCTTCTGCTGTCGGCCATCCTACTTCAATCCCCTGCGTTCTCTCGGTACATGACATGACTGTAATGACATTATCAGCTTTTTCGAAACCTCTGTCAACGCGATATGGCTCCCAGCCGATTTGCTCAAGATAATCGTCATTTTCAGCAAGAACGATACGGAAGTTATCACCATAACAGCCCTTATCGGTCTTATGTGGTAAGTATCCGCATACATTTCGCAGATACATCCGCCAGAAGCGTCCGATACTGGTATTGGCCTGAAAGCCCGGACGAAGCGCGCCCTGCGTACAGTTAAAGTTCAGGTCTTTGACCAGACTGCCGCTGAGAATCGTCATTACCTCGGTAGCCGGTGTATGCCCCAGATTCTCCTGCGTAAAGTTTGGATCACACAATGCCTCGGTAATTGCTACAAGAATCGGCATATATTCCGGACGGCAGCCACTCATCACACCGTTCACGGCTACGCTCCAGATGGTTGCCTGGCGATTATCCGGTTTTAAGATACCCAAAACATCATCCGCTTTGCGATCCGTAAATTTCATGAACTCGTCAACTTTTTCCAGTGTCGGGGGAACAATCGGAAGCCCCTCGCTCCATTCTCTCGCAAGGAAATAATCATTTACATCCTCATATGTACCAGAGAAGATGATATCTCTTATTCCAGGTTCCTTTTTCGGTTTTGCATCTTTGGGCTGAACCGTCAGACCAGTGATTACCTGACCCAGCATAATATCGACAGCATTCTTGTAAACCTCATCGTTCGGAGTCGTATTGACATGACCTGGATGAGTTGCAAACGGAAGGTTGGGATATCCCTCACCTTTCGCGGTAAAGCTTCCTGCTGTCTTAAATCCATCGCAGCATAAGGTTACGGTAGGAATACCAAGTTTTTCTACTACTATACTTGCACGCGTCACGGCGGCGATACAACTCCCTCAGCAGCCGACACCACAGATAACCGCGTCTACTCCCATCTCTTTAAATTTTTGCGGGAGAGCAGCAAGAACCTCATACTCATTCGCTCCATGAATCTCGCCGAACTCTTCCCAGCTGATTAATTTGATTCCCGGATAGCGTTTGGGAAGTTCGGCTCTAAAAGCTTCGAACATAATGTCCCCTTTGAATACCCAGTCCCAAAGCTCGGCAACTACCTTGCCTTCCAGGGTATCCAGCCGTTTGGCCAGCTTTGCACCTTGCGTAGTGCTCGGGGTGGCTGGCCATACAACTTCATACTGATTTGTATTGCTCATAAATGGTCCTCCTTTTGTCTTTTGACATTATTCTCACCTCAACTAACAGTGTTAGCCACATTATACACTAACACCGTTAGCCATGTCAAGGTACTTTTACTATTCCCGATAGCTTCTCTTATCGCAATACTTTTCCAACACATTTCTGTCTATATCTACCCCTAACCCCGGGCCTTGGGGCGCTTTTACTTTTCCGTCTTCAATACTTATATTTTTTACCAACAGTTCATCCCTGAGGGGATTAAAGTTACGGTCGTATTCAATCATCGGTTCATTCTGAAATGCGATCGGATGAGCTGTATGCGGCTCCAGAGGCATAGAAGAAAGAGCGGAAAGTGCAACCGCCATGGCAATCCCTGAGCCCCAGGCATGAGGTATTACTGTAACTCCGTAAGCTGTTGCAAAATCCCTGATTCTTAAAAATTCCGTCAATCCTCCGCATACGGTGATATCCGGTTGGGCGATATCGATGCAGCCTGCGGTGATAAAATCCCGGAAACCATACAAGGTATATTCCGCTTCTCCGCCTGCTATGGCAATGTTCAGCTTCTCTCTCACAAAACGGTAACCTTCCCGGTCTTCGGGTATAACCGGTTCTTCCATGAACAAAACATTGCTCTCTTCCAGATATTTCCCCATACGCACAGCTGTATGAGCATTGTAAGCGTGATTGCAATCCACGAAAATTCCCACCTCATCACCAACTGTATCCCGAATAGCTTTCACACGTTTTGCATCGTTTACCACGGAAAGAAGTCCGATCTTTACCTTGAGCATTTTAAAACCCGCATCCACATACCCGGCTGCTTCCTTTCGAAGCTCCTCCAGGGTCTTTCCTAAGTCCAGATACTGGTCTCCTCTGTAATAGCATCCGGTAGCATACATCTCAAGGCTGTCCCTCTGACGTCCGCCCATCAACTGGGCCACCGATATCTTTAACGCCTTGCCGCATATATCCCAAAGAGCGATATCAATTGCACTGATTGCCTCAATATAAGTTCCCTTCTGTCCAAAATCCTTCGTATAATTATACATTTCATGCCATAGAATTCCCTTATCCAATGGATCCCGGCCTATTAACTTCGGTGCAAGCACATACTCAATGCATGCCTGTACCGGCTCAGCAGGTCCGTACTGTCCCCCCTCTCCCCAGCCATAAATACCATTGTCAGTCTCTATCCTGACCAAAAGGCTGTTTCTCTCTGGAAATGCACATTGAGACGAAAAAAAACATTTTTCGCCTAAAGGCACTCTTAAAATAAATGTTTCTACTTTCTTTATGTACACGGGATTCCCTCCTCTGTCTTTTATCCTGCTGCTGCAATGGAATACTGCAATATCTCTTCACTGCTTGTTTGGGCAGTTATCAGTTCCTTAATAATCTTTCCTTCTCTCATAATAAGAATCCGATCCGAAGAACTTAACAGCTCATCCGTCTCAGAAGAAAATATTATAATTCCTATACCGTCTGCAGCAAGACGTTTTAAATTGTCATAAATTTCCTGCTTTGCACCAACATCAACTCCGCGTGTAGGCTCATCTAAAAGAACAATTTTCTTCCTTGCGGCAATCCACCGTGACAAAACAATTTTCTGTTGGTTGCCTCCGCTGAAGAATACTATATTCTTTTCCGTATCCCTTGGCTGTACATTAAAATCCGTCATCATCTGTCCGGTAATTTCCATTTCTCTTTTTCGGTTCACAAAGAATCCCAGATGATCCAGAATAGAAATTGTCATGTTTTTCTGGGCCGTAAAGTTGCTTAATATCCCCTCTTCCTTTCGGGATATGGGTACATAGCCAATTCCTTTCTGTGCTGCTTCGTGAGGTGATGATATTTTCAACGGTGTTCCCTCTAAAAGAATTTCTCCCGTATACCCTTTATTGACCCCGAACATCGTTCTGGCCAGGTCACTTTTCCCCGATCCCACCAGACCGCTGACAGCCAGGATTTCTCCTTTTCGAAGCTGCAAGCTGATATCCTGGATCTTATTCCTGTAGCTTAAGTTTTTCACTTCAAATATAATTTTTTTCGGGTCTCCATTGGTAATCCCGGTTCTCTTGAAAATCTCCACTGCTTTGCCCAACATATGAGCGGTGATATCCTCCAGCTTAAAATCCGCCGTATTGCCTTCTGCAACACATTTTCCATCCCTTAGAATGCTGAGCGTATCACATAGTTGATATACCTCTTCCATTTTGTGGGTAATCAGCACAATAGTGATTCTTTTTTTCTTAAGATTACGTACCAGGTCATACAGTATTTTTTCCTCTGTGCTGGACAAACTGGAAGAGGGTTCATCCAAAAACAGTACTTTGGGATTTGTGTATACACATTTTGCAATTTCTATAAGCTGTTGCTGTGCAAGCGACAATGTCTTTACTTTGACCTTAGGATCAATATTGATCGAAAGGCTTTCTAACAGCTCCTTTATCTGCTGATGGCAATACTTCCAGTCAATTAATCCCCTGGTTTTCAACATCTTATTTCCCATCACATTTTCCGTCACCGTCATTTCACTGAATAAATTCAGTTCCTGGAAAACCATGGATATGCCTCTTTCTATGGCTTCATGAGGCCCGTTAAAACGGACCTCCTCACCTTTCATGAATAAAGAACCAGCATCATATTGATAGATCCCCTGAAGAATCTTAACAAGTGTCGACTTGCCTGCGCCATTGACTCCCAGGAGTGCATGAACCTCACCCTCATGGAAGTCAATGGACACATCTTCAAGAACATTGTTGCTGCCAAAGCTTTTAAATATATTTTTTGCGGAGAGAACTGCTTCAGTCATATCATTTTCCTTTCACTATTTTTCAGGAGTCTGCATCTTATATACATCCTGATCCATAACGCCCCATTCTGCAACATTCGCCATATTTAACCTGCCCCAACGGTCTGAAGAATCCAACTCTGCCTTAGTAACAGGAGTTGTATCAAAGAAAATGGTTTTGGGAACCACATATCCATTTACATAGTCTACAATCACCTTATAGGCAATATCGGAATGAAGGGCGGCATTATGTTCCGCTTCCTGATCCACATACCCCTGTTCCAGATAGGAACAGCCATTAGGGTCACAGTCAATTCCAACGATTGTCACGTGTTTTTCATCCCCTACCGGTGCTAATCGTCCCAGCTCATTTAATGCCTGGACTACACCGGACATCATGCAGTCTGCACAGCAGAATATGGTGTTGGCTTCCGGATAACGGGTCATCATATCAATTACTGCCGTGTATGCGGCACTCGGATCCCATTTGCTCTCTGTTTCAGCCAGTACGGTAACATTGTCGTACAAGTCTGCAATCTCATTAAAACCGTCCCTGCGATTGTGGGCAATGTTGGAGCTCATATCGCCAAGAACCGTAACCACTTTCGCTTCATAACCGCCCTCTTTTGCCAATTTTGCAACATATTCGGCTCCCACCTGCCCTAAAGACTTCTGATCCGTCTGGATGGAACAGAAAATATCAACGTCTGCATTTTCTATGATACCTGTATCCAACAGAATAATAGGGATTTTTGCTTCATTTACCTTCTTAAGAGCCGGAATAATGGCGGCCTGGTCAATGGGTTTGATTACCAGTACATCTGGTTTAAGGACAAGGGCATCTTCAACCATCTGAGCCTGTTTGGAAGCGTCATTTTCCGGGTTGAAAATCTGGCAATTGCCGCCTGATTGATTTACAAGCGCCTTTAAATATTCCGTGCTTACGGCCTGCCAATCGCTTGCACACTCATTTGCAACATAGATTATCTTTTTCCCTTTCAACATCTCCGCAGCCCTGGCGGTTTCGACCCCAACCGTTTCTGTTCCTGCTCCGCTCTCTGCCGCTTTTTCAGCAGAAGTACCTTTTGTGGCTGCAGGTGATGTTGTAACTGCACCTCCTCCCGAAGAGCAGGCAGCAAGAATTAATGCCATAGTCGCGATTATCATCAGTGTTGTTAACTTTTTCATAGTATAACTCCTTTCCTTTTATTTGGTTTTTTCTTTACTTATTAGATTTATTTCTAGCACCAGTCTCTCCTGCTGGTTCTTCTCATGCTTCATGCTGCCTTCTCTTCTGCACCGCATCCACGGCCACTACTGCAAATATAATTATTCCCTTGCATATCTCCTGCGCAAAAGGGGAAACTCCCATTAAATTCAGGCCGTTTGTTATCATAGCAATGGTTATAGCTCCTATGATTGTTCCAAATACAGTTCCCACACCGCCAGAAAGACTTGTCCCGCCTAAAACAGCTGCAGCAATGGCATCCATCTCCGTATTGGATATCATCGTGGAGGAGGCACTCATAAGCTTGGAAGTCATCATAATAGCTCCCAACCCGCATAAAAATCCTGAAATTATGTATGCAATGATTACAACCCTGGAGGTCTTGATTCCTGACATCCAGGCAGCCCTGCTGTTACCGCCCACTGCATACAGCCTACGTCCGTAATTGGTATAGCGGAGAACAATGCTTGCCAGGACAGCCACAATTGCCATCATAATTACGGGTCCTGGTATGATTCCAAATAAATACTTGCAAAAAATCCCATGAATTTCAGGAAATCCATAAAGAGTCAGACCGCCTGAAAACATTTTTCCATAACCGGTTGTAACAAGGTTCATAGCCATGGTAACAACGAATGCCACCATCCCAAAGCGCCCTACTGCAACGCCATTTATGATTCCAACTACAGAACCAATGAGTACTGCCGCCAGCAGGCATACCCCCCAGTTTATCCCGTTCATCATCATCTTTGAAATCAGCAGAGAGGTCATGATAATGTTGCCTGTCACTGAAAGATCAATTCCCCCTGTAATCAGTACAAACGTCATTCCAATACCAATAATTCCGTTTAAGGACGCGGCAACCAAAATATTCCGTATATTCTGGGAATCTAAAAATAATCCCTGGGTACCGGCTGTAAACAGCACACATATAAGCGCGGTGAGCAGCAGCAATGCCCCTTTATTGTCTGAGGTCATGTGCTTTTTCTTAGCTGCTTTCATAAAAAACCTCCTTCTCCTCTGTGTTATGACTGATTCTGCCTCTTCCTCCAAAAGGTCATAACATATCATACAAGTTTATTGAAAAAATATATTCACTTTCGTGATGGAAGCTACGCTTTAAGCGTAGTCCATCATAATCACTTCTTCAAGGCCTGTATTCTGCCGGATGCTGTCCTCGAACATTTGCTCGCTGGCCGCAAGGTGTTCTTTCATCCTCTCTTCAGCGCCTTTCACATCCTTGTCTCTCATACGTTCCAGTATGGCTAAATGGAAATGTGAACTCCCCTCCACTTTGCCACCCGATTCTACCACTTTTACTACGATCTGCTTCACAAGAGGTTCTATGGCCGTATAAACTGCAATCAGCAAACGGTTTTGAGAAGCTACTGCCAGCTCCATATGGAATGCAATATCATAATTGGCGTACTCTCGGCTGCTGATATTTTCCTGAAGCATCATTTCAATATAATGCTCCATATTCTTTATCTGCTTCTTAGTTGCCCGATCCGCTGCGAATTTTACCATCTGAATTTCTATCATGTTACGGGTTTCCATAAATTCGGCAAACGTATAACTTTCCCTCAGTATCATGTTTCGGAAAGAATCAGCAGCGACATTTTTACTGTTGTCAATTACAAATATGCCCTTGCCATGCTGGCGCTCCAAAAATCCCTTTTCTACCAGGCCACTAATGGCGTCTCTTGTAGTGGTCCTGCTGACATTAAACCGCTGTGACAATTCTGACTCGCTTGGAAGGTATTCATCCACTTTAAAGGTTCCGTTCAGAATCATCTCTTGAATCTCATTCTGTACTTTCTGGGATAACGAAACTCTCTGTACCTGCATCGTTTTTATCTCCTTTTCCTTTTCCTTTTACTTGTATGATATCATATCAAATTAATAACAACATGACAAGTAGAATGAAAAAGCTGCCTGAAGCTACCCCTATTGAAAACGACCGATGGCATTGCATATCACAACAGCCTTTCCTGTTGTCATTTCATCATAGCAGTTATACATATTGTCGGTTCCGATTCCGCTTTCCTTGCGCGGCATATATGGAACGCTGCCCGGACGAAAACAGGAGCTTCCGTTGATTACCACGCCTCCCACTTCCAGCATATCCGCCAGCTGCAACGCTTTGCTTACGTCCTTGCTGTATACGGCCCCCTGCAAACCATAGGGAGAATCATTAGCAATCCTCAGGCCATCATCCTCATCCTTGCATGCAATCATGGTTACAACCGGACCGAAGCACTCCTCATCATATAATGCCATATTCTTAACAACTCCGGTAATGACAGTGGGCAAAATAAAATTTCCCTCCCCCCGTCCTCCACATTGAAGGATCGCTCCCTTAGATACCGCGTCCTCAATCATGGCTTCGATCCTGTCTGCAGCCTTCTTATGAATCACCGGACCTACATCTACCCTTGGATCTGCCGGATTTCCCACAGTCATGGACTTGGCCACTGCAACACATCTGGCCACCAGTTCGTCCACTACTTTTTCATCGACGATAAGGCGCTTATCTGCCACACATGCCTGTCCATTTCCCACAGTAAATCTTCCCTTTATAAGGCCTCGTGCCACCAGATCAAGGTCCGCATCTTCACATACAATCACCGGATCATTACCGCCAAGCTCCAGGGAAAGATGCTTTAAGTATTTTGCAGAATGCTCCATAATATGCTTTCCGACTGCGCTGCTTCCGGTAAATGTAATCATCGGCACGTCTGGGTGTTCAACCAGTGGATTTCCCGCCTCAATTCCGTATCCCGTAACCATGTGGAATACTTCCTTTGGAACGCCTGCCTCCAAAAGCAGCTCCCCAATCCTTAAACACGCCAGAGGGCAGTCTTCAGACAGCTTCAAGATTACGGAATTACCTGCACAAAGAGCACCACCCAGCTTATAAGCCATCATTTCAAGAGGAAAATTAAAAGGAATGATCCCAGCTACAACTCCTCTCGGCTGTCTGTAAACCATAGCTATCTGACCCGCACAGTCTTTCATGGCATCCATAGGATAAGTCTTCCCCTGGGGATCCTTTGCTCTGTCAGCCAAAGTTCGTATAATCTCCGCTGTCTTATCAATCTCAAAGTCTGCCCAATAATGTGACTTGCCGTTTTCTGCTATCAGAATGTCCTTAATCTCCTGATGGTGGCTGTCAATTATATCAGCTCCCTTCAGAAGATATGCACTTCTGTCTCTGGCTGAAATTCTCCGATTAATCTCATATCCCTTAATTGCTGCCTGCACGGAAAGCTCTATGTCCTCAGCTCTGCCCCTTGGGATGGTATCAATCTTTTCTCCAGTCGCTGGATTTAAAACCTCAATTTCTTCTCCATTAATCGCGTCAACCCATGCACCGTTAATCAACATCTTCATTGCTTTACCTCCTCTGATATTTACTCTTCACCTCTACTTGTATGATATGTTATCTGTTGAGATTAGGATACTATTTCTATTAAAAAATGTCAATAGGGAATTTATAACATTTTTGAATTTATGTAATATCGTAACAGTTCAACCTGGCAGCTGAACTGTTATGGTGTATGGGACGGACTCCACTATCTAAACCAAAAACAAAAAACTACATAAACAACGCAAAAAAAGGCATGTCACCATGCCTTTTCGTATTATTCAGCCCCAGCCTTATGTTCTGCTTCCAGCCTGTTCAACCAGCTGATATGGCCCTCAACCAGAAACCGGAAGCTCTCCTCCACCATCACATTGGTATCGGTAGCTGTATAGTACCCAAACATCTCGAAAGAACTATAACCATGAAGAGCTCCCCGAAAACATCTGGAAAAATCGACCGCATCTTCACGGGTAATCTCATACTGTGCAATAATACGCCGAATCACCTGGATGCTCTCACGGCCAAGGGTTACGCTTCCGTCCTGCTCCAGCGCCGGCAATCCCATAATCGCCTGATACAGTTCATAATTATTTTTCACAAAGTCTCGGTACTTATAGGCCACTGCCTCAATGGCTGCATCCCGCTCCTTTCCTTCTGCCGCGCACTCTAATGCATGATTCAGCCTGGCAGCGGCATATCGTCCGATTTCCCGGTTAATGTCGTCAATACTTTTTATATGATTATAAAGGGAAGCGGCCTTACACTGTAGTTGCTGCGCCAACTCACGCATAGAAAAATTATTGTAACCCTTTTCTATGACCAATTCTGTTGCTGCCGCAACAATCCCTTCCATGGTAATTCCTTTACCCTTCATCCTGTCCCTCCGCGATTCTTTCTTCCCATAAATTCTATCCCGCAACAATATTCCTGTCAATACCGTTTTTAATCTTCGGACAGCTTCAGGCATTTACACCTCCTGGAAAAACTCAACAATGTTTTTGCAAATCAATGCCGTAAGTCGATTAGACTTATTTTGTTTATGATAATAAATATAGAGAGGCAAATACAATTCAAAATCTTTCACTTGTAAAACAGCAATATTTTCCATCTCCGGCAGGTGAGCTTCTACCATCATCGCAATATGTTTATTGTCTCTGATTACCCGCAAAATATCTTTGCTATCCCGACCCATAAAAGAGATTTTTGGCACAAAACCCTGAGCGATACAATCGTCCTTCGCCATATAGGCAAGCGAGTGGGGCGCACTGTTACAGGCAACCGGATATTCATTTAATTCTGCCGGAGAAACACTTGCCTTTGCCGCAAGGGGGTGTCCGGTACCAGATATAATCACAATTTTATAAGAACACAGAGGCTTCCGCTCTAAATCCACAAAATCAGTCGTACCGAACGTAAGGACAATATCCAGATTATCATTAACCAACTCCCGATCCCAGCTGCGCGGAATATTTCTGGTATCAAGCTTCACGCCTTTGGCAAACAGCGACGATAGCAACTGTGTGTTAGTGGGAGACGGGGAACATGCCAGCCGCAAAAACTCCGTTGAAGTTTTAATTTCTTCATTTAAGTCATACAAGCAGACATTCATAACCTGTTCTGCTCTTATTGCACCTTCCAGAAATAGTTCGCCAAAATGGTTCAAATAAATGCTTCTGCCGACCCGGTCAAAAAGCTGGCACCCAACCTCTTCTTCCAGCCGGCGAATCGAAGCTGATAAAGCAGGCTGCGTAACATTCAGAAGCCGGGCAGCTTCCGTCATATGCTGGGTTTGCGCAGTTACTATAAAGTATTTCAACGTAACAAAATCCATAGGCACCCACTCTTTTCCAAGCATGTTCAATCTGCTTTTTTCTTGTTGATTTGACTTTATTTTAACATTGTAAAAAAAAAAGTAAAGCACTCTTTTTCGTATATTCGATAACTCTTTTTTGTTAATCTCTAATCTATAACCATCATTTATCAATTTAACCAAAAATGTCAATTGGACTTTTAGCCTTCTCTTTATTTATAATCGTTTTATATAATAAACGCAACAAAAAAAATAATAAACAAGGGGGACGGGGCAGGAACAATTTGGCGTTTATTTAACAAAATCAAACTACAAACAAAAATGAAAGGTGGTTTATTATGGCAACAATGGCACCAAAAAAGCAAAAGTCAACAGCCAGCTATATTCTTCATGTAATAATCATGCTTTGCATTATGTTCATTGGACGTTTTCTCCCGCCGCCGCTTGGTTTGCCACAGGTAGGAATGCAGGTTGTATGTGCATTTTTCGGCACCATGTACGGCTGGATCTTCATCGGCTTAGGGATGCCGGCAATTTGCGGCATGCTGGCACTTGCGTTAAGCGACTACACCACGATTAGCAAAGTACTGCAAACAGGCTTTGGCAACTCAACTGTAGGAATGCTTTTTGTTATTTTCCTTCTGGCCGCTTATATTGAACATGTTGGCTTGAATGCCAAAATCGTGAATTATCTGTTAAGCAGGAAATTCCTGAAAGGCCGTACCAATTTATTTATGTTATTTTATTTCTTCGCCATCATTCTTATTAATATTGCCAGCCAGTCATGGTTGAGCGTATTGTTCTTTGTTGAATTTGTGCGGGAAATGTGCCAGAAAACAGAAATGAAAGCTCACTCAAAAGAAGCCAGTGTGCTGATGCAGGAAACCATCATGGTCGGCTTGATCGGTTCTATGGTTCTGCCAATTAAGGATCAACCAATTGCACGAATGGCCTTCTATTCCGCCGGCACCGGAGAAATCTGGAGCCCACTTACCTATACCATGGTCTCTTTACCTTTAAGTATTGTCATGATTCTGATGATTTTGGTTGTAAACAAGTTTATCTTGAGAGTTGATTATTCTTGCCTGGTTAATGCCAATTTAGTGGATGAAAATGCGACCACCCTTGATAAAAAGCAAAAACTGGCTGTTAAATTTGTAATTGCTCTTTGTGCATCGATGATTCTTCCCGGATTCCTTCCAACATCGTTTCCGGTAATCGGAAAGCTGGGCATGACCGGCTGTCCCTTTATTGTTTTGGCCGCACTCTTAATCGTCCGGCAAGACGGAAAACCTGTGGTATCATTAAAAGATCTGGCTAAATATGTTAACTGGGATATCATTTTCCTGATGGGGGCGGTATTCTCACTGGTTGCCGCATTAAGTGCTGATGAAGTAGGCGTTTCCGCAGTGATTCAATCATCGCTTTCCGGTTTGACCAACTTATCGCCATTCCTGTTTATGTTTGTTGTCGTTATGGTTAGTGGACTCCTGACCCAGGTTATGAGTAACAGCGTTTGTGCTGCGATGTTCATAACATCATTCTGTATGATGGCTGATGTACTCCCTCCGGGAATCAGTCTGGCCGGGCTTACCCTTCTGATCGCTTATTCAACTGACTTGTCCTGCTGGCTCCCGTCAGCTACAAGTGCCAACGCATATGGTTACGGACAAACCGATGTTGTTGATTTTAAGGAGTACTTTAAAGCTGGATTTATCAATATGCTTATCCAACTGCTTATCGTTGGTACAGTTGGTGTTGCCCTTGTCAGCGTCTTCTACAAAGGTGTAGTATAGGTATCGTATTGAAAAATAAAAAAGAATGTCAAAAGGAGGCATTATAAATGACAGTTATAAAAGGAACCAGGACACCAGAAAAACCTTGGTTACCGGAACATTGGGACGAGGAAGCAGACATTGTTGTCGTTGGTTACGGCGGCGCCGGATCAATTGCTGCTATTACAACGAAATACGCCGGTGCAAGTTGTATCGTTCTTGAAAAATCACCGGTAATCGACGGCGGAAGCACCGCTGTTTCCGGCGGGCATCTCCATACTGCATGCGGTACCGATGTTGACGAATGGCTTGAGATTTGCCGTCATGGCAGTTATGGTGCAACCCCCGTCGAAACGCTTCGTCCGGCTCTTGCGCATGCACAGGACACGCCGGAATGGCTTGAAAAATTCGGTATTGATATTTTTTGGACCGATGAGTATGGTGACGGACGCCGCCGCCCTATGCAATATATGAACGGGTTTGTTTCCGGAAGAGAAAAAATAACCGGTCCCTATCTGTTTGAAGAATTGCATGAAGCCGCTGTAAAACATGGAGTCGAAGTAAAAGTAAGTCATGCCGTAAAAAGGCTGGTTCAAAATCCAATTTCCAAAGATATCCTTGGTGTTATCGCTGAGACACCCGAAGGTGACAAGTATTTCAAGGCCAAAAAAGCCGTTCTGCTTTGCTGTGGCGGATATGAAAATGACCAGAATCTGCAAAACAACTATAATTATCCCGGTGTCAGATTCTTCCCCTGGGGAACTCCTCACAATACCGGTGACGGTATCTACATGGCCCAGGAAGTTGGAGCCAGACTATGGCATATGGCAAGCCTGGAAAGCAGTACTTTGGGTTATATGATTCCCTCTACAATGGCTAACTGTTCCATCAGTACCGATGCTACCGACGGTATCAAACCATACAATTACATCATTGTTGACTATAACGGAAAGCGTTTCTTTAAAGAGGATAAATCCGGAGCTCACTCCCACGACTCACATCCGGGCTTAAATGTAGATTCCCGTACGTTTGACTACGAGCATTTACCAATGTTCCTGATTTTTGACAGCCATATGTTTGATGCCGGACCATTATGGAAAGGTACCGGCCGGGCCGGAATCGTCAATACATATGCCGGTGTCTGGAACGATAAAAACCCTGACAATCTGTGGTTCGATTGGGGCGAAGACAATGAACGAGGTTTAAAGGAAGGTTGGGTTTTTAAAGGCGAAACGCTTGAAGAACTTGCTGAAAATATAAAAGGCAATCGCCCATGCAATACCCCGGATGAAGCAATTGACGGGATTGATGCAGAGAATCTCGTTGAATCAGCAGCACGTTGGAACGAGTTATGTAAACAAGGTGAAGATGTTGATTTCAACCGTGATTCCACTCACATGGCACCAATTGATCAGGGTCCTTACTACGCAATTGAAATGTGCTTCAGCTGTATCAACACCCAGGGCGGTCCGGCTAAAAACGGCGACTGTCAGACCCTGAACCCATTTGATGAGGTAATCCCAAGGCTTTACAATTGTGGTGAACTTGGCTCCTACAATGGCTTTATGTATACATACGGGAATATCCTGGAGGCATTGACAACCGGGCGTGTTGCTGCAAACCACGCTTTAACCCTGCAGAATTGGGACAAAGAATAATTCAAAGGAGGTAATTTACATGATAACAGAAGAACAGGCACTGGCTGAAGGCAAAACCTGCAGTTTTACCGGCCAATATTATGATAACCTTGAAGAAGCAGTTGAACTTGCCAATAACCATGGCGGCGGCACCATTACCCTGATTGCCGATACCGTGGTTTCTAAGGATGGCAAAATACCGGAAATGACTTTTAATTCCAACGTTACCATTGCCAGCAAAGGCGGCCATTATTTTCGGATCTACCGTGGTGAACACGATCGCAAGGAAATGCTTCAGGTCAAAGACGGAACTTTGCGTTTCTTTAATGTGATTATTGACGGCGATTGTGAAGGCGGTGCCATACGAGCAGCAATCCGCATATCTGACTTAGGCTATGTGGAACTCAGAAACAGTACCATTTGTAATAACCACAGCAATAACGAGGGAAATGCTGAGAACGAAGGTGCTTCCGCCGTTTGTTGTGCCGGTAAAAAAGCAACCCTGCGATTTGATGACAAATGTTATATACGTCATTGCGCCGCAACAGGCAGTGCAGTCGGGGCAATTGTCGCTTCTGGTGGGAAGATCATTAACGGCGGTGTTCGGTTTGAAGATAACACTTCAGATAATGGCGATAATCCTAACTATGTCGATTGGGCTGGCAATACTAAAGTGATGGGGGCTATCTTAGCGTAACCGCATTCTGAAATCCAGATATTGTCGTGTATAGAAAAAGTGTGTCTGCCTATCAGGAAACACACTTTTTTACTTGCATACAGCTAACTATATCCCCAGATACGCCTTCCGAACATCCGGATTTTCCCGCAGTTCATCACTGGTACCGGAGATGGTAATATGGCCTGTCTCCATAACATAACCACGGTCTGCAGCATTCAGCGCCTGAAGCAGGTTT
>Ga0153937_1000117_pt1 | contig 28076 bp, 29 predicted proteins | sample TSNY021MetaG_FD_104680 | JGI IMG/M metagenome (GOLD analysis project Ga0153937, IMG submission 104680) | Attine ant fungus gardens microbial communities from New York, USA - TSNY021 MetaG | ecosystem: Host-associated > Fungi > Mycelium > Unclassified | place: USA: New York, Robert Murphy County... | reverse complement strand
TTTTCATCAATGTTATGATGATATTCACCCATGAACATAATATCCCCCACTTTCTTCCACAGAGTTCCACTACCTACCACTATATTACTAAAACAAGACCCAATTGTAAATAGTTTTCTCTTAAGAAAAAAGAAAAATTAACTCGAATTGTCAAGTGTTAGACATAAAAAAAGCAGTTTTCACTGCATTTCAATTTTATATGGGTTCTTTATTGTTCCATCTCCACCTGTTAATTTCGATGTAAGCTTCAAATTAATCACTGGTCTAATCCCCAATGATGTCTTGCTTGCTTGATTTATTACTTTCCCTTTATCGGATATAGTAATCATTTTTCCAGTTAAATTACGATATTCAAAAGGTGTCATTGTAAAATAAGTAATTCCACTAGTCAAATAATGATTCTTTGTTTCTTCTATTCCTGAAAACAAGGCCTCTTGAACATTTAATAAGCCAATCTTATAAGTAAGGGCATGATTTCCATAAACCTTATCTTCTAGTGTATAAGCATCATTTAAATTACTACACTTAAGATCTATATATTCATCTTTATAATAAAGTGTTGTTTCTAAAGCATAAGCTCGATTACTATATTTATCACTTGCTTTTTCATTGATACTTCGATCATTACAAAATAAAGCATCACTTAAATATTGTTCATATTCTAATAAATTTTCTTGATACCATCGATCTAAATATTGTTTTATTTCACTATCATTATCATTTTGCCAAGCCATAGAAGGATTCGTTGCCCCGATAGTAATAATATAGTATTTAATAGTATAAATATCATTTTCATAAACAATATCAGAAATCTGATTAACCATATGAGTATCTTCTGACATAAAATATTTTCCAATATATTGCACGCGATTATCATACATTTCTGCTAATGTAACCTCTTCTGGTTCTACTAAAGAAAATAAATTATTGTCCATTGCATATGTTTTTGAAATTGCTATTTTATTATTCGTTTTAAAATTCTTATTATAAATGGTAAAAGATTTTACTAAATCATCACCACGACCATACATGTAGCCAATACTAGTGTTATCAAAAGCCAAATTATAAGGACTATAACCAATAACGCTATCCTCAGCAGTATAAGTCCCTTCTTCATTGTATACGCCAGCATAAATTAATCTTAAACTATTATTACCGTTCAAACGAATAATCTTCCATAAATAGTTTGCAAATACTAGATAATTATCATCTACCTTCCCATAATTAATATAAGAATCTCCATGATCATCCAAAACTTTAAGAACAGAACATTTTTCTTCCTCACAATTTTTCTTTGCATCATAATTTTTCATCACAGTACACATCAAATGATCAAAATCATCTTCACATACTGTTTCATAATTACCGTAATAAATATCTTTTTTTTCATAAAAATAGAAATAATAAATTCCTCCACCGATCGCTAATAATAAAATAAATCCAAATAATTTTTTCATTGTCCACGTCCTCTTTAGTTATTTTAACATCAACCACTTACTTTGACAATTTAAAGAGAAAATTAAAACAACAAAATATGATTAATTTATGATAATGTCTTAAGCACTAACTTTTGAAAATGTCTTTAAAATATTATGGAATTCGTCACCTGAGAGTCATTAAATTAAGTCAAAATTATATATTTAGAAAAATTAAATCAAAAAAAAGAACATAACTTATGCTCTTCCAGAATATTTTCCATCACTAGTAGAAATGATAATCTTCTCACCAGTTGTAATAAACATTGGTACTTTAACAATATATCCTGTTTCGATTTTAGCATCTTTCAATGTATTATTAGTTGTATTTCCTTTTACTGCCGGTTCAGACTCAATTACTTCATATTCCACTTTTTCCGGTAAAGATACTCCAATTAATTCTCCATCATAATAATCAATTTGAATTTCCATTCCTTCTTTAATAAATTTCTTTTGATCTTCTAATTTACTACTTGGAATTTCAATTTGCTCATAAGTATTGTTATTCATGAACACAAAATTATCAAGATCCATATATAAAAATTGCATTGGCATTTTATCAATATGTGCTTTTTCTACTTTAATATTCGTATTATAAGTATTCTCAACGATACTTCCTGTTCTTAGGTTTTTAAGTTTGATTCGAACAAATGCACTTCCTTTACCAGGTTTTACATGTTGAAATTCAACAATTTGACATAAGTTCCCATCAATAATAATTGTCATACCATTTTTAATATCATTAATATTTATATTCATCTGTTATACTCCAATTCTCTCTTATTTTCCTAATTTAGTTTCTTTAAACACTGTTTTTTGTTTACAATTAGGACAATATTTATTCAATTCCATTTTGTCTGGAGTATTCTTTTTATTTTTCTTAGTAGGTCTAATTTGTTTTCCGCAACGAGAACACTTTAATCCAACGAAAAATACATTATCATTTTTAGCCATCTTTTTTTCCGCCTCCTTTTAAAAATCCATTTGTATTATAACAAAACACACACTATATTTCAAACAATTTTAGACACGAATCGTATGAATCTTGAAATTTCCATCTATTTTTTGTAATTGAATCTTTAAAGAAGTATGATTATTTAGAGTTTGAACTGTATCACTTCGATCCTGCATATCTATAAATGTCATCGTATAATCATATGTAATATTAGCTGTTATCATACCATTTTCATCTATCATTACATCAGATACAATTACATTTTTAACATCAAATCCTTGATAAACAAAATTCAAAGTATTTACCTCATATCCCATATGTTGAGATAATAATTCTTTTACACCTTGTTTTAAATAATCAACTTCCAATAAAAATTGTTTTTCTAAAGTTTCCGTAATATAAGGTTTTAAGGAATTAAATGCCGTGCCTTGAAACGAAAAACCATAAGTTAATTCAAAAAAGTTTTCTAAAAAAGATAAATCATCATTTAATTCATAATTAATTTGTACTTCTGTTCCTGCAAAGATATAATCTGAGACAGTCTTTAAATCCGGATGCTCTACTTCAACTTTATAAGTTGCTTTATATAAATCGTGTAAAACATAAATATCATAATTTTCATCCCTACTATTTTTAGTAAGTAAAATATCTTCGACTTTTAATAAAGAATTAGAAGGTACTTTAATCACCCATTCCTCAATCGAAAAATCAATAAAATCTATCTGTAAATTAGGAAAAAGCCAAAATTTCTTTCCCGCTTCAACTACTTTATACTCATAACTAGCATCCTTTAAAATCATTTTGTTATCTTGAAAAGAACAAGAATTTGAAATCGTTAACCCAATTAATTTATCTTTTGTTTGATATTTACTGTTACTTAAAACTTCTTTCTGCAAGGCAGTTTCATCATGATTTAAAATCGCACTGCAGATTCGGTCCAAAGTAGCTGCTTCTTTATAATAATTAGAAAAATAATAGTAGCCATAACCTAAAGCACCAACTATAACGACCAAAAAGAAAAGAAGAAAAACGATTGTTGTATTCTTTCTTTTCCGTTCTTTTTTATCTACTTTATAAGTATTTTCTTTAAATCCAGATAATTGTGTACCACAAAACTTACAAAAAGCCATACCCATACTATTTTCGGTTCCACATTTTGGACATATCATAAATAAGACCCCTTATCTTTAGTCATTATACTAGATATAATGTCCCTTTGTAAACTAAAAAATCTTTTAATTTTCTTGAAACAAATACTCGGTCATTCTCTTACTAATCATTCGATTGATATTAGCTTGAAAATTCGTTCTTCCATCATAATGACTAATATTAGGACTAACAATAACCATCGAATATTTTGGATTATCAAATGGTGCATAAAAAGCTAACGTTGTACTAATTGTTTTCTTATCCATGATATTATCTCCATTCGTATCAATAAAAGTTTCGCTTGTTCCTGTTTTTCCAGCTGCATTTAAACCAACTTTTAAATAACCATTTGCAGTTCCACTCGTTGTAAATACTTGATTTAAACCGCTTTTTATTCGATCATAATAATAATCACTCAACCCAGTATGACTTATTGTTTGATAAGCGTTATTTGCGACAATATTTCCTTGATTATCGACAATTGATTGCATTAAGCTTGGCGTCTTCTTATAACCATTCAAACTTAATGTATTGATATATTGCATCAATTGAATGGGCGTATAAGTATCATATTGACCGATTGCTAAGTTAAGAAGTAAATCATCACTAATCGTATTGCCAATAATTCCATTCTTTTCATTAGGAAGATCAATTCCTGTTAGCATTCCAAGACCATAAAGTGCAAACACATCCCTATATAAATTGAAATGCTCTTCCGTTGCATTGAGTTCCATATTATATGAATAACTTTGTCCCGTTACACCAATTGCTGTCAAAAATTGAAAATAGTTTGAACTTGTTGCCAAAGCCGTGATATCATCAACATAACCTAAAGACTTCCAAGAACATTTTGCTGGCACTAAATAAAGTTTGACACAAGAATCTTTCACTTTCTTACCCTCAGCAATTGCATTATTAAGATAGCCAACTGTCATACTAGCTCCTTTTACAATACTTCCACTAGTAAATGAAGCTGTAATAATATTTGTTGTAACATCTTGAAAGCTTGATATATTATTATTTGTAATCAATCTTTGTCCACTGATAGCCTTAATTGCTCCCGTATTAGGATCACTAATAATAGCATAACTATCAGTAAAATATTCAGTATTTGCTCGTTTTTTAACATTAATAATTTCTTCTTGCAATACCGTTTCTAGTTCTATTTGCATTTCAATATCAATCGATAAAATCAAATCATTTCCTTGAACAGCTTCTTTTATTTTTTCTAATGTATTATTTTCTCCTACTCGATAGACTGCTTTTTCCCCTTTTAAATAAGCTTCATATTGGGCTTCTAAATAACTAATCCCCACTGAATCACTATAGGAATAACCTTGACTTAAATAAGTACTAGCGCTCTCTTGTGGCAATCCATTTACGACTCTTCCTAAAATATTTTTTAAAACTTCGCCATAGGGATATTCGCGCTTCCATAACACTTCACCAATAATTCCTGGAAGATTTAGTTCAATAATTTGATGGTAGACACTTTCACTAACATCTTTTTGCAAAATCTTCGAATCATAAGAATAGCCTTTATTCATCAAATAATAAATAGCTATTTCTTTTTCAAGATCATTATATATTGTTAACATTTCATCTGTTATTCGTTCTTTTTGTAATTTTTCTAAATCACTTAATGTTAATTTTCTTTCCAAAAATTGTTGGTTCTCTTCCTCAGTAATTAATGAATTTGCTTTATCTTCCAAAATATAAAAATTGACAAGCATTTCTCTACTGGCTTTTTCAACATCTAAATAATCGACAAGAGTGTGAGCAATTTCTAACTCACGAGCTCTTGTCATTCCATCCAACTTTCGATAAGTAATACTAAGAATTCCAGTATTATCAACAATTACTTTTCCATTACAATCTAAAATTCTTCCTCTAGGAGCTTCATAAGAATTTACATAGGTTGTGGTTTTTTTAGAAAGCTCATTTTCATAATAAGCTTTATTTTTTTGTAAATAAAAGAGTCTAGACAAAACTACAGCAAAACAAATTATTACAAAAAGGATTAAAGTTACAAACGTTTTCTTTTTCACACAATTCACCATTATTAGTATTTATTTTTTCATTCATTTCATACAATATATTAGGTGATTTTATGTATATATTAATTCAAGGCTTCATGAATAATTTAACGAAAGAACAAGTAAATCAATTTGCATTGCAAAATAATACTGATTTAAGCCCTCAAGAACTAGACTTTACTTATCATTTTGTGAAAAAAAATTGGAAATCTGTATTACAAAATCCCAATTCATTAGAATTAGAAAAGTATAGAAATCAATTCTCAGAAGAAAATTTTAATAAAATACAGAACTTAATGATCATGTATTTTAATAAATATAAGCATTTCTTGTAAAAACCAAGAACATAAATTCTTGGTTTAAATTTAAAAAAGCGTTTTGAATAAAGCGTTTTTTTGTTTTTAGTTTAAAAAACTATAATTTTTTTGAATAATAGTTAACCATTACTTTCTCGGGTTCATCCGCATTATTCTCAAGCGGATATATTTCGAACGCTGTTTTAATGAAATTTATATATCCCCACTTAAAATATATTTGCATATTACGAACTTCACACGGTTCTACGCCTAAGGTTAATTTTTGAAATCCTTTTATTTTCAGATCATTTTCCATATATTTATATAATTTCGAAAAATATCCCCTTTCTTCATAATGTTTATTCGTTCTAAAAGCAGTTAGATATGCAGTTTTATTTCCAACTAATTTATCTTTATTTTGCATATCTAAATCATCTTCAGAGATAATTGCAGTGGCTTCAGTAATAATCTCATCATTTAGTACACCCATATAAACAATTCTTGTATTTCTATTTTTTATAGATATATTTTTAAATTCAATCCATTGAATTGAATTATGATGGTCTTCTATTTCTTTATCCCATTTTTTATTTATCATTTCTAGGTCAGCTATTAAGCACTTATATTTTTTCATAGTATAATTTCCAACTTTCAATTGCACTAATTATTATTTTTGTTTTCTTCTATTGAACAAATTTGACTATCAAAATCAGTAACCTAAAGTTACATTGGTTTAAGATTATGATTAAGTCTATCAATTATTTTTTCTAGTCTTCTTTTTTTTGCCTCATCAGATTTAGCATCAAAATATAAGCCTGTATAATTTTTTCTAATGGAAAAAGACATCAATTTGAAGTTTGTTAATGCTGGTTCGATTCCCTTCAATAATTCTTCTAGCATTTGGATTTGTTCTTCTGAAATGGATTTTGATTTTAAAGCATTCCACTGGCCATTTTCTTTTGCTTCTTTAATTTTAGCTCGTCCAAAATCAGTCATTAAACCCTTATTTTCTAGTTCATTGACAAGATTTTTATTTTTATCTGACCATTTACTTCCTTTTCTTCTTAATGCAAAATACTTTCTATATTTTGTATCATCTATACTTTGCATTTGGCCATCTATCCAACCAAAACATAATGCTTCTTCAAGGGTTTCACTTGCTTTAAGCGTTTTGACACTGGAATGTTTACTAAAAACAAGCCAAACACCTTTGCTAGTAAGACAATTAGCTTCTAACCAAGTTCGAAAAATTGCTCTTGTTTCAAATTGCAAATATTCCATCTTCATCCACCTAACAAATCAATAACTTAACTTTTTTCATAATAATTTCTTATATTTTCCAACAAATTAGGATTAAAATGATGATTCTTAATCATTTCTAATTCAAATTTATAAGGAGGATATATTCTTTTCTTATCACTTTCAAATTCTTTGACATAAGGAGTTTCTAAAATAAAAGGAACATCTCTTAATCGCTTATCTAAAATTATATTCATCAATGTTTCAAAGCCAATTGTTCCCATTCCAAAGTTTGCATGACGATCTTTTCTTGCTCCAATTTCATTTTTACTATCATTGATATGAATACAACCAATTTTAGATAAACCAAATACTTGCTCAAACTGTTCTAAATAAATAGAAAATGCACTAAGATCAATTCCTGAATCATTCAAATGACAAGTATCTAAACAAAACATGATATTATCTTTTTTATTTATACCATCATAAATTTGTTTTAATTCTTCAATATTAGAACCTACTTCACTCCCTTTACCAGCCATTGTTTCTAGTAAAATTCTTACCGTAGTATTATTTTCTAATACTTTATTTAAACCTTCAATTATATTGGCAATAGCTTCTATTTTTTCCATTCCAGTAGCAGTTCCTGGGTGTAAGACGAGATTAGAAATACCTAACATTTCACAACGTTCAATTTCTTTTCTTAAAAAATCGCAATAAAATTGCCATTTTTCTAAATCTTTTTTATTTGCTAAATTAATAATATAAGGAGCATGACAAATAATCTTTTCACTATTAAATTGATAATCTTTCATCATTTTTTTTGCATCTTCTAATAAATCTAAATCAATCTTTCTTCTAATTGTATTTTGAGGAGCTCCTGAATAAAACATAAAAGTATTAGCCCCATACAATATAGACTGTTCAATACACCCCACTAATTGTTTTTCATTAAAACTAACATGACTTCCTAAATACATAACATCAAGATCTTTATTCATATATTTTTCCACTGAAACTATTGCAAGTTTTACTTGCAGCTTTATTATCTTCAATATATTTTTTATCAACTTTCAAATCAGTTCCTAATGTATACTTTGAAAATCCAAATTCTTCGTTTGTCATCCAAATTGAATATTTTAATTCCGTATCTGTTTTGGTTACTAAAATACTACCAATATAATTCTCTGACCCAATATAAAATTTATTTTTCTTTAAATATTCATAATTAAAACAAGCCGATTCTTCTAGATTTAGTGCTGCATAAGCAACGGAAGTTGATTGTACTATGTTTGAAACATCTTTTGAAAATGCTTCTTTTTTTGTTTCCGTTAATAAATAGTTTACCCCAAATATCGCTCCTAAAGAAAAAATTGCAACAATCACGATCACTGTTAATAATTCTACTGATGTAAATCCTACTTTATATTTCATTTTACCACCCATATTCTAACTAAAATTATATCGAATAAAAGAGAAAAAAACAATGCTTATAGTATACATTGTTTAAATAAAGCCTTTAATGCAAGGCTTGTAAAAAAGATGAAATAATGTCGATGTTATCGATGGCATCACTTATTTTATGAGTAGTTCTTAAATGATATAAATCTTTCATGGCTTCTTCAAATTGCTTGTAATTATCAGGATTCCGATTTAACTCCTTCACCCAATGCGAATTTTGTTTTAAATATTCAAACATTTTGTTTTCTTTTAATTTTATTTGTGTTTCAATCGTCATACTTTAATCCTCAAAAAATTTATTAATTGGCCTGGAAGTTAAAGGTCCTTTTGACGCTGCAACCGCGGTTCCTTTGTTTGTTAATTCTGATACTAAACCAAGGGCTTTCTGAGCTGTTTTAATATGTTCCTGAACCGAATCCATATTAATACTTGATAATTTATCAGTAATACTACTTACAACATCCGTTTTTGATTCCGTTTTCTCTTCACTGGCTGTACTTTCCTCTTCTTTTAAGTATTCACTCCAAGCACTCATTTCGCTACCATAAATATCATAAATTTCATAATATTTTTGCCAAGACATTGAGCCATCTTTGATGTGCTTCACAAGTTCTGGATGACTCCTTGCAAACTCTTTAAACGACTCTTTTTTTTCCATAAAAAATCACCTATTAAAATATATGCTAATAGATGATTATTATTTCTATAATTTAAAATCTTCAATAAATTCATGCATACTTATTTGTTCTTCAGTTTTCACTTCAGGTTTATCCAAATAACTAGTAATTTCGGTTTGTACAAAATAAGCATCAACATTCTTTTTCGTTAAAATAGAACCTGTACTCATCGTATCCATAATAGGAATTTCGCTATTTTTAAGTGCTTTTACGTCTACATCTACTTTAATACCAATCATATCTCGAGCTTGAGTATTAAACGCATTTATGATTTTATAATCTACAGATTTTACTTTTTTCAAAATAGTGCTCCCACGTTTTGCTCGTCCCGTAAACGCAAGATCTAAGGATTTGACTCGTTTTGCTGAATTTTTATTAGTAAATATATTTACATATTCACCCTTCATTCCAAATCCACTTATAACAACATCGTCTTTTAAGTTAATTCCTTTAACTCCACCAGATTTTACCCCAGTAATTGGAACTTCTAAAGTATTAAATAAACAATAATTGCCGTTTTCGCTAATAATACATAAATCTTCTTCATTTAAGAAAACAGAAGCCACTTCATCATTTTCTTTTATTTTCATCGCACCCATTGTTTTAGAATAACGAGTAACTTCATAATCTTCCATTTTACTCTTCTTTATCATTCCTTGTTTTGAAACAGTCACAATAATTTTGTCTTTTTCAAAAATATATGCTTGAATCACTTTTTCTTCTGGTTTTAAAGTAACAAGATTATTTACATGTTTTCCTAAGTCTTTCCATTTTAAATCAGGAATCTTATGAACTGGTAAAAACAAATAATTACCTAAATTAGTAAATACCATTAAATAATCTTTCGTTGTACATTCAAATAAACCAAGAAGATAATCACCCGGTTTTAAGCCAGTCGGTTCATCTTTATTATAACTCTTTAAGCTACTACGTTTAACATACCCTTCGCTTGTAATGACTACCACTGTATTCTCTCTTGGAATCATCTCATTCATATCGACTTTAACTTCCGTTACTTCATCTTTAATTTCGGTACGACGAGGATCTGCAAACTCTTTTTTCACAATTGCTAATTCTTTTTTCACAACATGACATAATGCATCATCATTTTCAATAATTTTTTTCCAAATTGCACATAATTTTTCTAATCTTTCCTTGTTTTCTAACAAAATCGTTACATCTGTATTAGAAAGTTTATATAACTGCATTGTTACAATTGCTTCTGCCTGTAATTCACTAAATTCATACTTCTTCATTAAATTTTCTTTTGAATCTGCTTTATTTTTACTGGCACGAATAATCTTAATAATTTCATCCAAGATACTCATTGCTCGAACCAAACCATCAATAATATGTAAATCTCTTTCTGCGGCAGCCAAATCAAATTTTGTTCTTCTTAAAACGACTTCTTTTTGATGAACAATAAAAGCATCTAATACTTCCATAATTCCAACTAATTTAGGACGACGATTGACGATTGCCACCATATTGAAATTATAATTTACTTGTAATTCTGTATTTTTTAATAAGTAATTCAAAATTAAATCGCTATTTGCATCTTTTTTTAGTTCAATTGTAATTCTCGCTAAATATTCTCGTCCTGATTCATCAATTACTTCTTGAATTCCTTCAATCTTTTTATCAATTCGGATATCTTCAATTTTCTTAACTAAATTTTCTTTTATTACTTCATAAGGTATTTCATGAATAATAATTTTTTCTCTTCCTTGTTCCTTAACAATTTCTATTTTTGCTTTTACAACTACTTTGCCACGCCCACTTTGATAGGCTTTAAGTAAACCTTCTCTTCCTTCTACAACTCCCCCAGTTGGAAAATCCGGACCTTTCACTATATCTAAAATTGTTTCTAATCGACAATTTGGTGAATCCATTCTTTTAATCGTTGCATCAATTACTTCTCCTAGATTATGAGGAGGGATATTGGTTGCATAACCTGCACTAATTCCCGTAGAGCCATTTACTAATAAATTGGGATAATTAGCTGGTAAAACAGTAGGTTCATAAAACTCATCGGCAAAATTCATTGCCATTTTAACGGTATTTTTATTGATATCGCGAACCATAATATTGGCAAGTTTTGTTAAACGACACTCCGTATAACGCATGGCTGCTGCTCCATCACCATCTATTGAGCCATTATTACCATGGATATCAATAAAAGGAGCTCGCATCTTCCATTCTTGACTCATACGTACCAAAGCATCATAAATGGAAGAATCGCCATGTGGATGATATCTACCCATAATATCTCCAACTGCAGTCGCACACTTACGATGAGGCTTGTCAAAGGTATAATGTTTTTCATACATAGAGTAAATAATTCTTCTTTGAACAGGCTTTAAACCATCACGAACATCAGGCAAAGCTCTTTCTTGAATAATTTCTTTTGAATAACGAGCAAAACCATCACCCATGATATCTTCTAAGCTGAGATCATGAATTTTTTCAATTATATTACGTGTATCTTTTTTTGCCATTATTTCTCACTCCTAAAATCATCCTCTAATGTAAAATCAACATTCTCATTGATCCATTCTTTTCTTGGTTCTACCTTATCTCCCATTAATACTTTAATTCTTTTTTCAGCCAAGGCCGCATCTGTAATATTAACACGAATTAATTGTCTAGTCGTTGGATCCATTGTTGTTTCAAATAATTCATTGCCATTCATTTCTCCTAGTCCTTTGAATCGTAAGACTTTATAGGTACCTTTTATAGTTCTCTTTGCTTCTTCTAACGCTTGATCATCGGCAATATAAGTTTTACCGTTTTTAGTTTCAATTGCATACAATGGCGGACTTGCAATATATAACATTCCCGCTTCTATTAAAGGTCTCATAAAACGGTAAAAGAAGGTAATCAATAATACCTGAATGTGCGACCCATCCACGTCAGCATCAGTCATAATAATAACTTTGCCATAATTAGAATCCTCTGGATCAAAATTAACTCCGACCCCGGCTCCAATAGCATATGTAAGTAATTTTAATTCTTCATTAGTTTCAATATCATTTGTACTAGCCTTTTCAGTATTTAATACTTTTCCTCTTAAAGGTAGAATTGCTTGGGTATCCCGATTACGACAAGTTTTTGCACTGCCACCAGCCGAATCTCCTTCGACAATAAAAAGTTCATTTAATTTATAATTTTTACCAGTTGCTTTCGCAAGTTTTCCGCTTAATATTTTATCTTTTGCAGTCTTATTTGTTCCTTTTCTTGCTGCTTCACGAGCTTTACGAGCAGCCTCACGAGCCATTCTACTCTTTAAAGCTTTATCTAAAATTGTCATGGCAATTTCTTTATTTTCTTCTAAAAAGAATTTTAAGTATTCATAGGTAATACTTTCACAAACATTACGTGCTTCGGCAGTTCCTAGTTTACCTTTCGTTTGTCCCTCGAATTGTAATAGTTTTTCAGGAATCTTAACATGAATTATTGCCATTAATCCTTCTCGGATATCATTTCCTTCCAAATTTCCTTCTTTGCCTTTTACTAATCCAACATTTTTAGCATATTCATTAAATGCTTTGGTAAGTCCTGTTTTAAATCCAACTTCATGACTTCCCCCGTCGATAGTTTTAACATTGTTAACAAATGAAAGAATTGATTCATTATAAGAATCTGTATATTGCATTGCAATATCAACTTCTATTCCACTTTTCTCTGATTGAAAATAAATAACTTTGTGTAAAGCATTCTTTCCCTCATTATTATATTCAACAAAACTAATTAAACCATCTTCATAATGGAATGAAGTTTTTTTATTATCTTCTTCATCAATAACTTCAATAGTGACACTATTTTGTAAAAAAGCCGATTCTTGCATTCGTTCACAAATGGTTGTATACGAAAAATTAATACTATGAAATATTTCAGCATCTGGATAAAAAGTAACACTTGTTCCTGTTTTTTTTGTAGTACCAATAACATGTAAGGGCTCTAATACTTTTCCTCCATCATGAAATTTAATTTCATGAATGTGCCCTTCTTTATGAATCGTAACAGTCATCCATTTAGATAAAGCATTAACGACACTTGCTCCAACGCCATGAAGACCTCCAGATACTTTATATCCAGCCTCTTCAAATTTACCACCAGCATGTAAAATTGTATAAATAACCTCAGGTGTGCTTTTACCACTTTCATGCATTCCAGTTGGAACTCCACGTCCATTATCAGAAATAGTTAGACTACCATCTTTATTTAAAAGAACTTTTATGGTATCTCCATAACCATTCATAATTTCATCAATTGAATTATCTACAATTTCCCAAACAAGATGATGTAGTCCTTTTTTATCGGTCGAACCGATATACATCCCTGGACGTTTTCTTACCGCATCTAATCCTTCTAATATTTTTATCGATGTTTCATCATATTTTGCCATATTCTTCACCATTCAAAGTATATCATAAATTTTCTAGTTTATTGTACAAAAGTGTCAACAAAATGAAAAATCAATTGAATACAGGATAGATTTTTTTCAGTATTCTTTTATAATGAGGAGATTGACTATAAGGTACATTATAGCTAAAAGCTTGTCTTAATTGAAAAATATTTTGAAACTGGCAATCATAAGCTAATATATTCCCTGAAATATTAATTTTATTCATAAATTCTAAAAAGAAATCACAAATATACTCTTGCTTAACAGTAATTGAATCTTCTAATATTTCAACCAATTTTTCAATAGCTAGTTCTTTTTTTTCTAATTGCTCAATTAATAAGCTATATCGATTTATTTCTTTATTATTCTTCAAAACAATTTCACACATGATAAATAATAGTTCTAGAAAATCTTCATAACTTTCATCTAACATTAAACAATATTTAAAAAAATTATTTTGAACTGTAAGTATTAAATAAGGTGCATTATGAAAAAATATCTTTGTTTTATTCATTTTTCATCACTTCTTTTAATGAATTATTATAAATTAAAATTTTAAAAAAACAACACTTTCGTGCCATTTTATTTACAAAACAAGTTAATAAGTATCTTTTTTTCTCTTTAGAGTCGTTTGTGAAGGCACTAATATCCAGGCATTATCCTTATATTCATATTCACTAATTAGCTCATCAACAATAATTTTAAGAGTTCCAGAATCAAATTCATAAGCTGGATTTAAAGTAGTATGTAATAAAGTTAATAATGTTTCAATAGTAAGAGTTTCACGTTTCATATAATCTCGTATCAATTCATCAAATTCTGAAGTTAAAATCAAATCATTAATTAAAAAATCACCCTTAATGTTTAATTCAAAAAAACGATTCTTATAGTCAACCTTTTTAAGATAATTTCCTTTTTCCATAATTGTTTCAATTGATTTAAACATGCCTTCTTCCCAAGAGCAATTTCTTTGATAAAAATTTTCAGGCGTTTTATTTTTTATACTGAGTTTTTTTTCTTGATAACTAAAATCATCTCTAGTTGTAATTAACAGATATTTACCTAATTTTTGATTTTCTTCAAAATTAACACAAGTGGTATTTATTTGATTAAGAGAAAATAATCTTCTTTTTTCACAGATATATTTATCATTTTCAGAAAAGCCAATTTTAATCAAAAGTTCATTTAATTCTTCAAATATTTTTTCTTTTTTTCTTTCTCTCAATATTTCTAAGAAATAAGAAAGGCCTTCTTTCATTAATCGTTCTTTTGAATACTTAGATGTTTTTCCTAATAATCCTTCTAAATATTTAAAATCTAAATTTTTTCCATATTCAAATTTTTTTAGCATTTATCAATCACTCCTTTATTGGAAAATCTAAATTTTTTCCTAAATCACAAACAATATAATTTTTTCCAGGATTTTTATGATACCATAAATTTCTTCAAAAAAAAATAAAAAATACCCCTAAAGAGTATCTTTATTTTGTTAATGCCTCAATTGCTTCTTCTAATGTTTTCACACTAATTAATTCTATATCTAAATCATTGTCTTCTTTCACTTGTTTGGCTTCTTCATAATTTTCTTCTGGTACTAAGAAGATATCAGCCTTCTTTTTTGCGGCTCCCAAAACTTTATATTTAACACCACCAATTGCTCCAACATTTCCTTCAAAATCAATCGTTCCTGTTCCAACAATTTTTCTTCCTTTGGTAATATCTTCTTCGACTAATTGATTATAGATATCTAAGGCTAACATAAGACCTCCGCTTGGTCCTGATTCACTACCTTTTGTTTTAACCGTCACTTTTGGGTCTGTTTCTAATTCATAAGTTGTTTCAAAAGCCACCCCAATTTTAAGACCCTCCTCTGTATTGTAGATACGTGCATGACATTCGATTTCTTTTCCATTACGATTTACTAGTATAACTACTTGATCGCCTTCATTTTTTTCTTTAATTACTTCTCTTAATTGATAAATATTTTTTATCTCTACATCATTTACACTAATAAATTGATCTAATAATTTTAAATCAGTATTAGCCTCTTCACTAATATAAGTAATATGATTGATTTCTTTTATTATTTCTACTTTCTTTGAAGCTAAAGTAAAAGCTTTATAAGTTGCTACATCAATGCTAGCTTGCATACTTATCTTATCTGTATCAATCATGCTATTAATATTACCATCACTAGTTAAATCACTCTTTTTCACTAGTTCCCAATTTGGCATAATCTTTGAAAATAAAATAAATGGAATGCTTCCCTTCATCATGGAAACATAGGCCATATTAAAACTACCTTCGCTTTCATACCCTCCTGCAACTTCAATCCGATCCTCTAAACTAACAATTCCTCCAGGCGTATAAATCATATAGGGAGTTGGACAAAAAAATAAAAATAAAATGACGAATATTCCCGTTAAAAATAATTTATTTTCCTTTATATATTGTTTTGACTTTTCATAAACTTTATTAAGCATCTATTATCACCTAACTAATTATATCAGAAATGAAGGAAAATTATGAAAAAGTTCTTAAAAAATTACACTATTTTAACAATTGCTTTAATTTCTTTAGTTTTTATCTTTAGAAACAATCAATTTTTAAAAGAACATATTCTCTTAGGCGTGAACCTCTGGATTACCAAAGTATTTCCCTCTTTATTTCCAATGTTTATCATCAGCGATGTTTTAATCTATTGTCATTTTCCAGAATTAATTTCTAAATTGATTGGAAAACCTTTTAAAAAAATATTCAAAACAAGTAAACTGAGCGCCTTTGTTTTTATTACTGCTTTAATAAGTGGAACACCCTCTAATGCTTTTCTTTTAAAAGAACTAGTACTAAAACAAAAATTATCCAAAGAAGATGCTGAAAAGATCGTAACTTTCTCTTTCTTCAATAATCCTTTATTTTTATATACAATGTTAAGTTTAATTTTTAATGATTTAAATATTGTCCTAAAACTAATCTTAATTCATTATTCTGTTAATATTTTAGTTGGATTAACTTTTCGTCATAAAATAACCAACGAAATCAATCAAATAGAAGAAAAAAAAGAACAAATTCCCTTCACGACATACTTACCTAAATCTGTCCAAAAATCAATGAATACTCTAATCATGATCTTAGGAACGATTGTCTTTTTCTTAATGATTAAAGGAATCTTAGTTCATGAAACTATGAATCCAATTACCAATAGCTTATTAAGCGGAATCTTAGAATTAACACAAGGATTAAATACCTTAATTAATACTAACTTCTCAACTACATTAAAAGAACTATTCGCCTTAACTTATATGTGTTTTGGTGGTCTATCAATTCATATGCAAGTTAAAAATATTTTAAGTGATGCAGATATTTCTTATTCTCCTTTCCTAAAAGGACGCATTCTTCATGCTATTTATGCAATTATTATTCTCTTAATTCTTTAATCTAAAAAGAACAAAAAAAATCACCCAACATACATTATAATAGGTGATTTTATGTTTCCAAAAGGTGGTCCTCCAAAAGGAGGCGGGTTTTTTGTAGTACTAGCAATATTTGCCTTATGTGTTCTAATTGTTTATCAAATAATTTTAACTCTTATCATACCAATTCGCTTTAATATTTTTGTGCTTTTTATTGAAGTTGGTTTACTCTTCTTTTTTCTCTATCGAATAATATGGCCTTACTAACATTTCGGTTTTAAAGAGATAATCTAAACCATCTCGAACATTTTTAACTGTTAAAAATTCACTATCTAAAATCTCTATTTTCGGCGGAAGAGAAATACTCACAAAAAACAATTTTTTTTCTGATTCGCTAAAAGGATTTTTTTCAAAATAACGAGTCATTAAGGATTCGAAATCCAAATCAAAATATTCATTTTTATAAAAATTGACCATATCTAAAACAGGACTATCGGTCTTGCTATCTTCCCAACTAATTAAATATGATTGATCATTTTCCAAAAAATGATCAAGAGATAAATTATTATGAATTGTACAAACTCTTTGTTTATTTTCAGTCTTAACAATATCAAACCATAAATCAATCTCTTTTTTACAAAAATCAAGTGCCGCTTTAATCTTTGAATAATTACGAATCAAAAAATATTCACTCGGCGACATATATAATTTAGAAAAATTAAATTCAAATAGATGATCATAATATGCTCGCAAATAAGCAATATTGCCATCAATCATTTCATATATTTCCTGATGAGTATCAAGGCTTACTGACTTATAATAAGTCGTTTTTTGATGCAATAAACCAATAACCTTAATTAAATCTATGGCTTTTTGTTCTTTAGGAATATCCAATTCTTCAATATACTCAATGACATTCACATCACTTCGATTGTGCTCAAGAAGTTTTGGATAAGCATTAAAAGAACGAGAATTTAAATAATCAAACAAATTTTTTAAGTCTCGTTTCTTTTCTTTTACAACATAATTACCACTCGTTGTTTCTAAAATACGTGCTTTTCCCTTAATTGTATGTCGATACGGTTTATAAATATCCTTTAAAATATCTTCAGTACTATTCTTCATATTCAGGAATAATTAATTTACTACCAACATCAACACCATTTAAATCATTGTACTCTGCAATAATATTAATATTTGAATTATATAAAGTACAGATTGTTTCAATATTTTCTCCTGTTTTTACAATATGAATATGATAAGTAGCATAATTATCTTCTCCTGGATTGATTGATGTCATAATTGTTTTTTCATCAACTATTTTATTTGCCGCTTCTCTAATTTCTTCTGCCATTTCAACTTGCATTGCCACTTCAGATTCTTCTGCTACTTCAACTTGTTCTTCTAACTCTTCCATATTATTTTCTGACATTATCGCGTTCTCTTTTCTTTCTTTTTTAATTTGTTCGATTATAAAATCTGTTAGTGCTTTCATATCTGATGCATTTTCTTCTGTTTCGTTTTCAATCATTGATGCTACTTCATCAATCTTGATATCTTCAACTGGAGTAATATTTGTTATTCCAATTAATTCTTTCATTTCTAATTCAGCTTCTTTTGCTTGTAATTCTAATTCAACCGCTTCTTCTTTCATTTCTAATTCGATTTCATCTAATTTAGTTTCAATTATTGATGATTCTTCATTGCTATCTTTAATTAATTCTTTCGGTTCTAATTCAGATTTTTCTTTTTTTCTTTCCGATTCAACTTCTTCTAATACTGTTTCAATCTTTGCTGATTCTTCTTTTCTGGTTTCTTCTACAGAATCAATATTCATTAATTCTGTTAAATCCTCTACTTGAAAATCATTCACATCTTGAAAAACAGATTCCTCACGAACTAATTCTTTTGCTGCGACTGAAAATTCAATATTAACTTGAATTTTGTTTTCTCCTGTCACTTCATATGAAAAATCAATAATTTCAAATTCTATTGATTCCTTATCAATATTATCCGTAATCTCTACTGAAAATGGTAACTTGAATTCAAACGGTTCTTTATTCACACTAACTGCATGAGATTTATAATCTCCTGTAATAAGAAAATTACCCGATACCTCCGAATCTTTTACTTCAAGAACATGTTCTAGTGACATACTTGTGATTTCAGCAAATTTTGTTTCAAACGTTAATTCACTTGTAAATGGAACTATATTTTTAATATATCTCACCCTCTCTAGTGTAATTTTATGTTTTGACCAAAAAAAAAGAACATAATTATTGTTCTTCCATTAAATTTTTATGTTTTTCATAAAATAAAGTCATTGCAACTTTTACTTCATCTTCACGATCTAACTTAAATATATCATTATTAGGATATTCTTTTACAATAATCAAATTAGATTCATCATTTTCTGCTGCTAAGAAAACAAATTTATATTCTTGATATTCAATTTCATCCACAAACTCATATCTTACATCTTCAATTGTATAAATCTTAGTATATTCCATTATCGATTAATTCCTTTGCTATTATTATAATCACTACTCTTTATTGCTTCTTCTATTCTTGCTAATTCAGCTTTCTGCATTTCTAACATCTTATATTCTTCATTATGTAAACGTTGATCTTCTAAATATTTAGAATTAGCAGCTTTATAAGACATTAGATTTGCTCTTTCTTGTATTTCTTTTTGTTGCTTTTCAAGTTCTTCTAATTGATTATTTACTGCATCTGAATAGCGCATTTCAAAATTAGGCATATAAGTTTTATCAGCAACATAATCCATAGTCATTTCGGTAGCAACATCAAAATTTGGATAATATTCATATAAAATATGTTGTGCTATTTTGTCTACATCATAATTATAAGAAGTATCATTCTCTTTAGAACGAATATTTGCATCTATTACACTTTCAATAGCACTCCTATTAACAACTTCTTGTTCTACACCTACATTATCTTTTGGTAATATCATTTTAGCTCCGCCAATTGTAACAACAACCGCAGCTGCAGCTAAAAATAAAGTCAAATGTTTATTTTTATTTTTTACAGGTTTAGGTTCCATTGTTACTGTAGCCTTTAATGGTTTTTTAGAAACAACTGTCATTACTTTAATTGGTTCATCATTATTCATAATTTTACACCTCGATTGCTAAAATAATCATAAAGCTTAAAAAGAAAAAAGTCAATAATTAAGGACATTTGATTAACACTCAAAAGATATAAAAAGAATACTTATAAATCTTTATATTCCTTTGTTATCTTGGTTAAATAATTTATAAAAATAATTTCCTAAATCTGTAAATATAATTAATCATGTATTAATCTCATTGTTTTATTTTAACCAATGTTTTCTTTACAAAACTTTTTCATCCTATTTTTAAATTATAAAAAAATATGTTAAAATAGATAAAAGAATAAGGAAGGATTTAGTAAAATGAATATAAATACATTAATGTTTAAAGAATATGATATACGAGCAACTTATCCAGAAGAAATCAATGAAAATGTTGCTTATATCATTGGTAAAAGTTACGGTACATATTTACAAAAGTATTTTAATTATAATAAATGTGTAGTCGGATATGATAATCGCTTATCTGGTCCCTCATTACATCAAGAATTAATCAAAGGATTATTAGAAACAGGAATCAATGTGATTGATTATGGCATGGTAACAACACCAATGCATTATCTAACAAGATATAAAGAAAACTGCCCAGGAATTACTATTACAGCAAGTCACAATCCAAAAGATGATAACGGTTTTAAATTCTCATTTGATCATCAAACAAATGCACGTGGTGAAATGATCAGGAATTTTAGAGACTTTACCTTGAAAGGAAGTTTTATTGAGGGTCAAGGAATACTAGAAATCCGTAGTATTAAAAAAGATTATCTAGACTTTATGAAAAAGAATATTGATTTAGGAACTAAGCCAATAAAAGTCGTTGTTGATCCAGGAAATGGAGTTACTACTACCATTTGTAAAGAAGTCTTTTCTTTATTTCCAAGTATAGATGTGACTTATATTTGTGATGAAAATGATGGAACATTTCCAAATCATCATCCTGATCCAGCCGTTGAAAGTAATCTTACGATGTTAAAAGAAAGTGTAATAGAAACGAAAGCCGATTTAGGAATTGCTTATGATGGTGATGGAGATCGAGTTGGCTTTATCGATAATAAAGGATTATATGTACCTGCAGATACTTTCATGTATATCATATCAAAATATTTAATGCCCTTCCTAAAGAATAAAACAATTTTATATGATCTTAAATGTAGTAAAGCTCTAGAAGATGAAATTATTCGTCTTGGTGGAATTCCTTTATGTTATCGAACTGGAACTAGCTATACTGAGGCGAAAGTGAAAGAAGATAATATCGAATTCGGCGGAGAATATTCAGGACATATTTTTTTCCAAGATCGAGATGTAACCATAGGATGTGGAATTTATGCCGGTCTTAGAATGTGTGAAGTGTTATCAAAATCAAATGAAACAATGAATGAATTATATCAAGATATGAATCATTATTATAAAACTCCTGAAATTAAAATCAAAACAAGTAATGAACTTAAATTTGATATCATTGATAAAGTATTAGAATATGTAAAAAACAAACAATATAATTACATGAACATAGATGGTGTTAAAGTATTGTATCCCTTTGGATGGGCTTTAATAAGAGCCAGTAATACTGGTCCAGATATCACTATTCGTTTTGAAGCAGAAACAGAAGAACAATTAAACAAAATTCAAGAAGAGTTCACTAATCTTGTAAATAATTATATAGCTTAAAAAAAGAAGATCGAAAGTCTTCTTTTAAAATGTAATTTATTATAACTCTGCTTGTTCAACATCAACTCTAAATTTCTTAACTGCAATCATGATTGAAAAAATAAAAAGAACAATTCCACTTTGTAGGATAAAACTCATTAGTTGTAATCCAGTGGGAGGATTAATCATTTCTTCAGAAATAATTGGTGTTTCATAATCTTCTAAGTTTTCTACAGGAATCGGTGTTGTTGTCTCTTTCAAATTCCATTTTAAGGTATATAACCCAGGCATTGAACCATCCACAATTTCTGGTGTTAAAATTAAAGATAACTTACCATTAGAATAATTAATATATAAAACATTTAAAACATCATCAAAAAATATTTCAGCAATACAATCTTCAAATGCAAAACTTTCTGATTTAATTAAATCGCCATTTTCATTAATAAAATCGAGTGTGAAAATTCCAAACCAACCCTTTGAATAACCTACTAAAACATAATTATTATCAACTTTACTTACTTTCAAGTAAACATATGTAGAAAATTCATCTTGATTATAATTTTTCATCCAAGAAATATTTCCATTAAAATCCAGTTTTATAATCAAAGCATCTTGATCTGATTTTAATGTAATTCCATACTCAGTCATATCTTTATTAGCATAAGTGGTAATAAGATAACCATCACTTACTTCCAATATATCGGTAATGACATGGCCCATTGGTATACCAAATCCATTATTTAAAAAATATTTTGACCAAAGATAGTTTCCGTTATTATCAATCTTGATAATTAGAGCAGTTACATCTCCACTTCCTATTTCTGGAAAACCATAATCGGATAAGGAAGAATTAGAATCAGCATAGATTAAATAGCCATCAGATACTTTGACTGCAGATTTAAAGATTGTATAGCCATCTTTTCCAAATTCAAAACTCCATTCAATATTGCCAGCTGAATCAGATTTAATTAATTCTGCTGTTGTTGCATTACCCCAGTTTTGTATTAACTGAATTCCTGAAGCTTTATAAAGATCACCATGAACTGAAACATTATAATCTTCTAATAATATAAGATTACCACTATAATCAAATTTAGCTGAAAATTGACCCCCAATACTAGTCATTCCAAGGCTTCTCAAATCAGAACCTGTTTGTCCATTTACTACAAAACCATCACTTGTCTTACGTAAATTAAAGGCTTCTTCAAAGCCACTTCCGCCAAAATTATTAATCCAAACTAAATTGCCGTTATTATCAATTTTAATTAAAATCAAGTCAGAACTTCCATTTGCTGTTAATCCATATTCACTTAAATCACTAGAATAAGAATAACCTATTATAATAAAACCATCATCAATTTGCACTATATTAGTTAATTTATCTTCACCACTTGTTGCAAAACTAAAAACCCAAGCAACCGATCCGTTTTTATTATATTTCACAGCCATTGCATCACTATATCCACCTTTATAAGGTACATTATAAGCACATGTTACTTCATTACAATTTTTTGTTATACCTAATAAAATAACTCCATCGTTTGCTTCCAATATTCCAGTATAAATAAAATTATCTTCTTTATCTCCAGATGCAAAAGAAACATCATATTCAGTCGCATTTACAGTACTAATTCCAAACAACATTACTATAACAATAAATAATTTTCTCATCATAAACTTCCTTTACTATATAATAGAATATCATAATGTTTTATTTTTTACCATCACTTTTATTCATGCATAATAAATTCATTTTATTTTAAAACAACCATCATATAATCACACACTTAAAAAGAAGACTTTTATCTTCTATTTTTTATTTGCAAGTCAATCCCAGAACCGAATACATGGCTTTAATACTCGTTTTTGTAATTTGATTATTTGCATTAACATAAGTAGACATAGATGAATCATCATTTACTAATGCTTTTAAATCCATTACTTCATAATTAATTGTTGTTTTAGAAATCAAAGTGTTCCCTTCATATTCAAAATTATAAGTATAACCTCCATAATTTTCACTTAAACTAGCATAAGATTCAATCAAAGCTTCTTCAAAATATTCTAAAATACTTTCATCATCGGAAGTAACTTTCTCAATACTTTCTACAGTTTTAACAATATTATTTTCATAATATACTTTAACTTCCGTCTTCGTAGAAAATGTTTCTTCATTACGAGAATTATTACATTCTAAATATCCTGTTTTTTCTTCGCCACATCCAGCAAATAAAAACATCATTAATACTAAAAATAACCCTATTTTTTTCATAAATCCAACTCTTTCTTTTTCAATTGTACGAAACAATACATACGAAGTCAAATAAAAAGAGGATTATAACTCCTCTTCACTCACCGTATCCAATGCAAGCAAGAACATATCATTTAATGATTTCTCCCGATCTTCAATACTCATAAAATCAGTAGAATGCTTACTATCCACTACAGTAATCAAACAAGCTGCTGCCTTTTCAAGAGATGAAGCTATATGAAATAATGCAAATGATTCCATTTCTCCAGCAATTAAATTTGTCCCTTCTGGAACTCTTTTTAAAATACTTTCAATATCTGAATAGAAATCAAATTGCTCTGTTGTCATTACTGTTCCAACATGAACTTTTTTATTGGTTTTTTCTGCTGTCTTAATAATTTGCTCATTTAAAGATTTACTAGGATAAGCAAAATGTGTTGGATCACCATTATATGAATAAGCAAAATTTCCTTCTGTATAACTTTCACTTGCTAACACGATATCTCTTAAATGTAAATCTTTACTATGTGCTCCACAAGTTCCGATTCTAATAATTTTTTCAACCCCGAAAAAATAAAATAATTCAAACGCGTAAATTCCCATTGAAGGCATTCCCATGCCAGAACCCATAATCGTTACCTTTTTATTCTTATAAAAACCTGTATAAGCATACATATTTCTGGTACTACTAACCAATTTTGCCTGTTCCAAAAAAATTTCGGCAATATATTTTGCACGAAGAGGATCTCCAGGCATAATTACTGTGTCTGCTATTTCTTCTATAGCACAATCAATATGTTTTGGAGTTAAACCCTCCATTACATTTGGTGCTTTCATCTAATCCCTCCTTATTTTAAATATAGCAAAAAAAAAACAGAATAACTATGATTCCATTTTCATTAGACAATTACTAGACATTCATTTTTACACTTTTTAAAAGAAAATCCGTCAACACTGATTTTACTTCATCCTCGGATTCATCAAAGAAATCAATAAAGAAGTTGGAAATTCCCATCTTTAAATATTCTTCCATATTTTCCATTAGATTTAAAATTCGATTATCATACATATAAGTAATATGTTCTTTTTTATCCATAGCGAGTGGATATTGCTTCTTATAACGATCTTCCAAATACAATTTATTATTACCACATGAATCACACTTCTTTATATCCCTTATTAAGCAATGATTCATAACCATGATAGGCAATCTTCCATAGAGATATATCATAATAGCAGGAACTTCTTTATAATAAGATGTAATTTCATCTATTTCTTGTAATTTCAATTCTGAAGAAAGCATAACTTTTTTAAGACCTAAATTAAGATAATAATCAATACTTAAATGATTTGTTACATTTAATGAGTGATCCCCATAAAGAACTAAACTTAAATTTTCAAACAAAGTACCTTGATTTCCAACCATAAGTGGTTGATCAAATTTTCTTACTTGTTTGGAAATTCGATTTATTCTTAAATAAAGATTAGGATATTGTTCTTTATACTTATTATAGATATCTTCATCTTGAACAAAGATTTCTTTGATATTAAATTCTTTTAAAGCATGTAACTGTTCTTCTCTTATAATTCCAACACTTAATTCTAAATCCTGTTTACATATCTTTAATTCATTGGCAGAAACATGTTCATTTAAAGGTGTTGCTCTAAAATTATGTTCTCTTAAATAGATTAATTTTTCAACTGCTTCTCTTCGAATTTCATTTATTTCTCTAATATTAACAAAAACATCATCCTCGACCAACAAAGAAATATTATTCAAAATAAATGGCGTATTACCTAATTTTTTTAATTGCTTCTTTACATTTTCTTCCGTAATTGGCATTTGAATGGAACGAGATACTATTTTCTTATTTACTAACACTTGATTAATACCATCACTTACTTCTAGCATAAATCCATCAATCAAGTTAACTTTAACATCCATATCAATTAAAATCTTCTTCATAGGTAATTCTTTTAAAGAATCTTCCAGTTCTTTACTTACTGTTTTATAAACGCTTCCTTTTTCCTTTAAATTAATTTTATTATCAACAAAAACAAAATCTCCTTTGAATGCTTTATTAATTAACTTCTTATTTCTATCATATAAAAAATTAACAAACATTCCCTTTTCTTCTTCAATAAAACGAATTCCATCTTCTTGTTTTAAATCTTCAATTAGTTTTATTTTAATATATTTTGGATCAATATCAACAATATCTCCTAAATAAATTCCTTGATGATTACTTGTTTTAATATTCATTAAAGATAACCCTTTTTGTTGAAACATATGACCTTGTGTAAAACCACGAGAATATAAGATTTCCATATTTTTTAGGTCATCTGAAGATAAATGAACTTCCTCGCCATTTTCAAATTGATCTATTAATTTCCGATAAATACTTGTAATATAACCAACATAAGCTGGACTTTTCATTCTTCCTTCGATTTTAAAACTATAAATAGAACTCTTCATAATTTCCAAAAATTGAGGGGCTGTATTTAATTCCCTAGTACTTAAAGGATAATCTCCTTCTAATTCAATTCTCTCTTCATTCAAATACAGTTGGTATGGAAGCCGACATAACCCTGCACATTCACCCCTATTTCCGCTTCGATCCATTACTCTACTACTAAATAGACATTGTCCCGAGTAAGAAATACATAATGCACCATGAATAAATACTTCCGTATCTAAAATACCCTGAACAGATTTGATTTCACTTAAAGATAATTCTCTTGCTAAAATAACGCGTTTTACTCCCAATTCTTTTAAGAATTTAATTTGTTCAATATTGTGCGTATTTAACTGTGTAGAGGCATGTATTTCTAGTAAAGGAAAATGCTCGTGAACACGTTTAATTAAACCAATATCAGTCATAATTACCGCGTCCACTCCATTTAAATATAAAAATTTAACATATTCCAAAACCCGTTCTATTTCACTTTCATGAATTAAAGTATTAATGGTGACATATACTAAAACCCCATATAAATGAGCATATTTTAGAGCTTCAACCAATTCTTCATCTGAAAAATTCTTGGCATAGGCACGAGCTCCAAATTTTTTGCCTCCAATGTATACTGCATCTGCTCCAGCATGAATTGCATACTTTAAACATTCAAAATCTCCAGCGGGAGCTAATAATTCTTTCTTTTTCATAAATTTCCTGCAACTTTCTATACTTATAGTATCAAATAAAAATCAAAAGTGAAATGCTCTACCATTAATTTTTTAGACAAAAGAAAAATAAGATTTAAGTCTTATTTTAAGTTTTCGATTAATTCATCTTTTTTCATTGTTGAATAACCTTTAAGTCCTTTTTCTTTTGCTAAAGCTTTTAATTCAGTTAAGTTCATTCCACTTAAATCAGTTTTTTCTTCTAAAGTATTTGCTTCTTTTGGTGTTGTTTTAGTAACTTTTTCTGTCTTAATTTCTGCCTTAACTTCTGTTTTAACAGCTTTCTCTACTTTAACTCCACTTTCCAATGCTTTTTTAGCAACATTCACTAAATCAGTAAATGCAGTTGCATTATCAATTGCAAGTTCACTTAACATCTTACGATTAATTTCAATACCAGCCATTGTAAGTCCATTCATAAATTTAGAATAACTAATATCATTCATACGACATGCTGCATTAATACGTGTAATCCATAATCTTCTGAAATTACGTTTATTTTGTTTTCTATCTCTATATGCATATGCTCCACTATGAAATACTTGTTCTTGAGCAGTTTTATATAATCGATGTTTACTACCAAAATATCCTTTTGCTTCTTTTAATACTTTTTTTCTTCTATTTTTAGCGACATTTCCGCCTTTAACTCTTGCCATATTTACACCACCCTACTAGATAACAGATTTAATTCTGCTAGTATCTCCTTTACTTAAAGTTCCTTTGTTTCTTCTTTGACGTACTTGTTTTGC
>Ga0153937_1000111_pt1 | contig 28763 bp, 18 predicted proteins | sample TSNY021MetaG_FD_104680 | JGI IMG/M metagenome (GOLD analysis project Ga0153937, IMG submission 104680) | Attine ant fungus gardens microbial communities from New York, USA - TSNY021 MetaG | ecosystem: Host-associated > Fungi > Mycelium > Unclassified | place: USA: New York, Robert Murphy County... | reverse complement strand
TTCACCTTTGACGCCTCCACCTTGGCAAATAAAGAACTCGTTGTATTTGAAAAAGTTCTTTTGGAAGAGGAAGTGGTAGCTACTCATGAGGATATTGACGACGAGGGACAGACCGTAAAGGTGAAGAAAGCGGATGCGTCAACTCCCGGCCAGACAAATACGCCAGTTAAGACAGGAGATGATAGTGATACTCTTCCTCTGTTACTGTTTGTTAGTGCGTGTATCCTTTTCGGGCTTGTTGCTTATAAAAAACATAAGGTTAAAAAGGATGATTACCGTTTGAACAGATAGACAATTAAAAAATAACTTTATAGATAGGGGCGTGTCGAAAGACATGCCCCTGTTGTAAAGCGGAGAAAAAGGATTTAATCACCGTGATAACGGAAGGAGGAAGGGTATGTCAGATTTTGGAAGCGACGTAGGAAACAGTAGCATGTCTCTCATGACAAAGCTAATGGAAGCCTTACTGAAGCTCATTGAAAAAATATATGACGCGTTCATGGAACGCAGAGGGGTTGATTACAAGCTAAAAAAAGCAGAATACGGTGAAATGAAAGATAGAGCTGCACAACGTAAGTTCGTAGAAAGGATTGAAGGGAAGACGGGTTACGTCAATCTTAAAGCTTTAAAGAAAGCGGGTGTGCCGCTTACTTCACTAGGCATCAGCCTTGACGACAAAGGCTTCAAGGAGCTTGCCGCACGTTGTAAACGTGAAGGTATTGTTATTACTGGCGTTGAGGACGTGAGAGAGCGTGAGCTGAATGGGAAAAAGAATATGGTTGTTGAATGCAAGCAGAGCGATTTGATCAGCCTTAAGAACCTTATCGACCTTATGAATGATGAAAAGAGAATTGATAAGGTGCAAGAAGAAATTGAAAAGATGCAGGGTAGAAACCAAGAGCTTGCTACGGAAATTGCTTTCATAAAAAGAAAAGATGAAGGGCTTGCACAAGATGACCACGATAAAATCGCAGAGTTGCAAGGCGAGATTGAGGAAAACAATCTTGTTGTAAACGAATTAAACAAGCAAATTGCCGAAATCAGATACGGACATAGCCGGGAGCTTAACCAAGAACAGGCATACGGCGTATGTGAACAAGCGGTAAACGGAGAGACGCAGCGAGGGGTCGCCTTTGATAAAGCAGTTGACCGTTGGACGGGCGGCAGTATTGACAAGGATACCACTTGTTATGTAGTAGATGCAAAAGACCCGCACAAATACATCGTTTGTACTGCAAAAAACGATATTTTCAAGGAGCAGGAATACATAAAAACCACTTACGAGGTTTATAACGGCAGTAAACAGGTCTATGCCACGAACGACAGACGATTTGAGGGCAGACCCAGGGACTATTGGACAAAAGAAAAGAGCGCCATGAGAGAGGCGGGCGGCTTTAGTGATTTGGTTCTAAAATTTTATTCGGTTGAAGAATTACAGGCATACCGCGAAAACTATAAGGCGCAAAATGCAAGTGAACTTGATAGTTTAGGCTTCGGCAAAGAGGGCAGGGATTACGATGGGATTATACAGAACCTTGAAGCGAAAATGGACGAATGCGGCGGTGTATATAAGGACGGGGTTACTGTCAATAAAGAGACAGGAAAACCGATAACCTTGTCCGAAGGAATGAATGATGTTGCCCGTGCTAAAGCGGCAGAGGCAAGCGTAATCGGAAAACAGATTGCTAATTATAAAGATATTTCACGGCTTGAAAGCACAGTGGCGATTGCCCGTACCAATGTCCTTACAACAGATGAAGGAACTCCCGAACATGTAGCGGCAAAGGAAGAGTTTGAGATAATTGAAAGCGCTTACAAAAAATCTCTTATTACGGAAGCGAGCCTGATTGATGAAAGAAAAAGCGTTAACGCGGTACAGGCAGAACAGGACGTGAGGATTTCCCCGGTAAAAGACATTGAGTTGCTGCCAGAGGATAAAGAGCAGCTTGCCGCTCTTGAAAGCAAAATTGCCGAACAGGATAATTGGCTTTACGAGTACGTACAAGAGATAGGATACTCGGAAGATTGGCGATATAAAAACGAGGTTATGCGCCCTCAATACGACAAGGCGAAAGAGGAGCTTGCCGCGCTTAAGGCCCAGCGCGAGGAAATAAAAGAGAAAGCTGCCCGGAATGTCGTTGAGGCCGGGAAGACCGACAATATTTCCCCGGTGAAAGACATTGAGTTGCTGCCAGAGGATAAAGAGCAGCTTGCCGCGCTTGAAAGCAAAATTGCCGAACAGGATAATTGGCTTTACGAGTACGGACAAGAGATGGCGTACTCGGAAGATTGGCGACATAAAAAAGAGGTTATGCGCCCGCAATACGACAAGGCGAAAGAGGAACTTGCCGCGCTTAAAGCCCAGCGCGAGGAAGTAAAAGAGAAAGCTGCCCGGAATGTCGTTGAGGCCGGGAAGCCCGACGATAGGAGAGACGATAGGGTAGCCGAAGTCGAACTTGATAAGCGCACAATGGCCGAATATAAGGGCGAGGTAGCAGACAGAAAGAAGGACGGTGCAAAGGGAAGCGACGTAAGGGACAGAGAAGCCACGAAACAAAAAGCCATTCCAAAGCATAAGGAGGACAGATGATTTGTTATCACCGTGATAACAAATTGCGGAAAGGAGGGAAATGTGAAGCCAAAGAAACAAAGTAATGCCGAGTACATTATAGCGGCAATAGCCTTGCTTGTCGTTATCTTCTTATCGCTTAAGGTGGGAATGGCTTTGTCGGATAAAGCAGCATATGAGACGGCACAAGGCATAGCGACAGAGGGAGTGGATAGCTTCACTTTATTCTTCAATTGCCTCGAAGTCCAATTGGCAAGCCCCTCATTAGCATTTGAATGGAATGAGAATATAAAAAGTTCTCTCGTGTGGGGTTGCTTCTTGTGGTTTATCGTGGTCGCTTACTGGCTCACTTCAAGGAAGAAATATATAACAGGGAAAGAGTACGGCACGGCAGAATGGGGCACACGAAAAGATATTAGCGACCTGTTCGCGGTAAACCTTATGAATAAGGAGCTGAAACAGGCAAGGCGGGTGAGGAATAAAATCGGGCGCTTCTTTGTCAAGAAAGAAGTTTATAGGACTTGCAAAAAAAATGCGAGGGAAAGAACAGCGATAGAGATGGAACTTGAAGAACGGCTAGACCCTTATATGTCGCTGGAGAAAAAGAAAATTAGAGAGGAAGAAACCGAACAGAGATGCTTGGAAGAAGCCCTTATCGAAGCGTGGGAACCATACAAGCTAAAACAGCAATACGAAATTGATATGGCTGACGTGGCCTTTCGGTATCAACAGAAGATTGCCATCTCGACCGAAGAGCAAAGACAAGCCGCGGAGGGAGCGGCGCGGGAGAGGTACGAAAAGGGGTTGCAGGACTTCTACCGGGGAAATAACAGGATTGAGAAGATTAAGAAAAAGTATGAAAATGCAGACGCTCTTTTGACTAAGACCGAACACATCAGTATTTTCAACTATGTCCTCAATAACAACACGCTAATACTGGGCGGCTCTGGTTCAGGTAAGACGAGGGGGTTTGTCTTACCGAATATCCTGCAAGCCCATAGCTCCCTCGTTATCACTGACCCCAAGGGAGAGATTCTAGAGAAAGTAGGATACTTCCTTGAAATGGTAAAGGGATACAAAATACGGGTTTTGAACCTTGACAACAAAGAAAAGTCAGATGGCTACAACCCCTTTGTATATGTTCACCCTGAACGCGACGGATATGAAGAGCGAATTCTTACGTTAATAGAATCAATCATCATTAATACGGACGGTGGCGAAAAGAGGGGCGGTTCAGACCCGTTTTGGGACAAAGCAGAGCGTTTTTTCTTGCAGGCGATATTCTTCTTTACCTGTGATGGATTCATAGCCGAAGAACGAAACATGAAAACGGTGCTTGCACTAATTGGTATGTTGCAGATTGCCGAGGAGGAGGATAATTACGACAGCGACCTTGACTATTTTGCGGAAATCTTCAAAGAAAAGTATGGCGAGGAACATATAGGCGTGCAGCTATACCGCGAATTCAGACAAAAAGCAAGTGGCAAAACGGCAAAGTCTATCGTTATATCCGCAGTTGCCCGCCTTGCGCCGTTCATGACAAGCGCAGTACGACGGATATTCAGCTATGATTCCATGCAGCTTGACCGCTTGGGAGAGGAAAAAACAGCAGTATTCGTGGTTGTCCCCCCGACTGACCCGACTTTTAATTTTATTGCGGGAATGCTTTTCACTCAAATGTTCCAGGAGTTGCAGTATTGCGCGACACAAGTACATAAGCACGACGGACAGAGACTTCCCATACCTGTCCGCTTTATATTAGACGAATTTGCGAACACTTGCACGATCCCGCAATTTGTCAAAATACAGGCATATGCCCGCTCCTTTGGGATTGGTATTGTTCCAATATTACAGTCATTAGATCAGATTAAAACCATGTACAAGGACGAATGGGGTGTCATTATCGATAATTGCAACACCTTGCTTTATTTAGGCGGCATTACGCACATGGACACCTTGGAATACATGAGCAAGTTGCTTGGCAAAGGCACTTTTGATAAAAAGACCACAGGGAGGACAAGGGGGAGGAGTGGAACCAGCAATCAGAACTTTGACGTAATCGGGCGGGAACTTATGGACGCATCGGAAATCAGAAAATTAGAGAAAGAAAACTGTCTTTTGATGGTTGGTGGAAGAAACCCGTTTTACAGTGAGAAATATGCTTATGAATCCCACCCGAATTATAAATATACGAGCGACGCGAACCATGCATATTCTTACGAATATGAGCCGACCGAAGCCCCAAAATCTAAAAAACAGATCGCAGAAGAGGGTAATCACCGTGATAACAAAAAAAGACAGCGGATTGCCGCCCGTGCAGATGCAGTTATGGAGTATGTTGATAAAGAAGTAGACGAAATTCAAATAGACTTCAACGTGCAAGGACTGCTTAACCGCATGGGACAAACGTTTATGCACCTTGCCCCAATACGGGACGAATTGCTTTATACGGACGATGGTGAGGAAGCTGCAATAGATGAAGAAATGCTTTTAGAAGCGCTTAATTTCAATACAGAGGATGAACGTATCGACAGCATGCTACTGAACGCACAGAAAAAAGTTCAGGATACTAAAGAGAGCATAGAAAGGGGAATGAGCGAAGATGAATACAGGGTAAACACGGACACTGTAGAAGTTGCCAAGATAGTGATTTCTGCCGGAACACACCTTGCCCCAATACGGGACGAATTGCTTTATACGGACGATGGTGAGGAAGCTGCAATAGATGAAGAATTTGAGTTTGACAACGATAACATAGGCTTTGCCGCAGATGATGACTTTGGGGATTTAAGCAGTCTCATTGATAATGTCGCGGAAATCATGGGCGACGCAGAAGCGGCAACCGCATAACAATCCGATGCTACATGTAGCAATCGGTCCTACAAAAAAACAAGAAAGCAGGTATTTATTATGAAAAACGAAACTACGATGACAGCGACAGTGGTTGGCAAAAAGGGGGGGAAAGTATCCCTGTTCGGTTATTTCCTCGATACTCATATGGCGTTAATTGTCTCGGTTCTTCTTTTTGGCCTTATGATTATGAGCATAGCAAGCGCATCAAGCGCAGACACCCTCTGGACTACTATAGCGGATTTGATTAAAACATGGGTTACACGTTTAGGCGGCGTTGTTATGTTCGTTGGCGGTGTAATGTTTGGCTTGGGCTGGAAATCTGACGACGCAGAACAAAAATCCCGTGGTATTTCCACCCTTATCGCGGGCGCAATTGTTGTCGCTATTGCCGCGCTTACCTCTACGTTCTTTGCATAAGAGACTATCATTACAAGGGAAGACCGTAGCCGTGCTGCTGAATAAAGTATGCGGCGGCGCGGCTACGGCCTTCCCTTCATCAAAAAAAATAAGAAAGGGGTTGACTAGTTGTTTGACGCATTAAGAGAGTGGCTTATGGGACTCATGAGTTCCGCCCTCAATGGATTTGACAGTATGCTGGCTGACGCAGCAGGGGTTCTTACAAGCGGCTTGGGGGATTGGGCGAGCGTAGCCAGTTTAGCAAGTACGCTGCGCCCTTTCTGCTATACCATCATTGGGATATGTCTAATGATAGAAATTGCACAGGTGGCGGCTAAGGTAGACATCATCAAGTGGGAACACGGCTTAAAGCTTTGCGTAAAAATGGTTCTTGCGAAAGTTTGTATTGATATTGCGCCTACCTTTTTGCAAGCGTGTTACGCACAGGCGCAATCGTGGGTTGAAGGACTATCAAGCGGCGGCTCTACGTTAGGTTACACAACGGTAACTTATTTAAAACCGCTTGTCAATAGTGTGAGCGGCCTTGGTAACATCTTAGGAATGTTTTTGTCGTCTTTCATAGTCCTTATGGCAATAAAGATTTGCGGGTTACTGGTACAGGTTATTGCCTACGGACGTATGTTTGAATTATATGTATATTTGGTGGTAAGCCCCTTGCCTTGTGCTTTCATGCCGTTAGGGAACGGCGACGGGGGAGGTGTAAGCCGGATTACCAGTAAATTTTTTAAAAGCTTTATAGCGGTCTGCTTGCAAGGTGTGATGATGATTATTGTTATCCGCGTCTTTGATGTGGTGATGGGGAATGCCATTTTAAACACATTAACTAACGTAGCGGCAAATACCGATGTAAACGCGGCGATTACGGATTTGATTTACACGATGCTATTAGGCGCTATTGCCCTGGTCATGGCGGTTGTAAAGTGTGGCAGTTGGGCAAAAAGCATATTGGATGCAATGTAAGAAAGGAGATACCGAAACAATGGGAAAATCTACAAAACCCTCTGAAAGAAATTTTCGGTTACGAGTGAGTAAATGATTGCTGTTAGAATACCGGAAGAAATAAAAAAATATAAAGAAAAAATCATGTTTGGATTGAATGCGAGACAGCTCATCGCTACCTTGCTTGCGTTGTTCATATGCGTTCCCTTGTATTTTTTTGGGCGCAATTATCTTTCAGATGACATATTGTCCTGGATAATAATTTTGATTGCTGTACCGCTTGTGGCAATTGGGTTTTTCCGTTTCAATGGAATGCCAATGGAGAAGTTCGCGGTCGCACTGGTGAAATATGAATTGTTGTTCCCTACAAAGCGGAAATACAAGAGCAAAAACGCATTTAGGGATTGGCAAAATGAAGCGGTAAAAGAAGAAAGACCAAGAACAGGAAGAGAGCGCAGAAAGGCGGCGATTATGGCAATGCAGGGAAGTCTTGAACGTGCTGTGCTGATTGAAGAAGCAGAAGAACGCGGAGACATGGGCTTCGACGTAAACAAGGCCGATTTAATCACGGTGAGTACGGGAGGCGGCAAAAAAAAGAATAAACATAATAAAAAAAATAGTAAGGAACAGAAAAAGATAGATAAGCCGAAATCTAAGTTACAGGAAGAAGCGGAAGAAATTGAAGATAAAATCAAGAATGATGCGCGCTATCTTCCTACCAAGAAAGAAACACAGCTTCGCAGAAAATGGAATTTGCAATTAGAGAAGCAGCGCAAACAAGAGCTTGTTAAAAAGAAAAGGGTGGTAAACAAGAGGAATACACAAATGAAAAAGCGCAGAAGTGCGCAGACCACCATTCCAAGAACTACGCAAACGTCTATTCCTTATCTTGCCGATTATGAAGAGGGCTTATTTGAAGTGAAAGCCAATAAATATAGCAAGGTTTACCGTATGCAAGATATTAATTACCGTACGGGCAAAGAAGCGGAACAGATAGCAATTTTTTGTAAATTGGGTGAATTCCTCAATTACTTTTCAGATGAGATGAGCTTTGCGTTTTGCATTGACAATCGCATTGTGTCCGTATATGAGCAGGAAAAGCAAATTTTTTGCCCGCTGACAGGTGATCACTACGACAGACACCGTAAAGAATACAACAATATCTTGCGGCGACAGATTATGGCGGGCCGAAATGATATCCAAGTGGAAAAATTCGTGACCGTTACAATCGACGCTTCCACGCCAATCGAGGCATTGCTACGTTTTCATAAGATTGACGCGGAAGTGATTGACAACTTAAGGAAAATTGGGAGCGACGCAAAAGTGCTCTCCACCGAGGAAAGGCTTGCCTACTATCATGATAAGTACCGCAAGGGACGTGAGGGCGACCTTAATATCGATTTTGATTTTATCAAGGCACAAGGTATCAGCAGCAAGGATTACATTGCGCCGACATTATTTGAATTTGACAAGAAGCACTTGCAGATTGAAGATACCTATTATCGTGTTATGCACCTTTCCAATCTGCCCGCAAGCCTTTCGGACGAATTTATGTTTGAGATCTGTGACAACGACTTTCCCGTAACCACAACGCTTAATATTCAGCCAGTGGCACAGGACAAGGGCTTGCGTATTGTCAAAAAACAGCTTACCGGAATTGAAAAAGACAAAATCGATGCTGAAAAGCGGGCAATTAAAGCGGGCTACAGTCCCGAAACCATACAGCATAGCATCAAAGACGCACACGCGCAGGCAGAAATCCTTTACGATGATATGTTGAACAAGAACCAGAAGATGTTTTTCGTCACCATCACCTGTATGGTACAAGGCGAAACCCTTGACGAATTAGAGGAAAATTGCAAAATCATTGAGGGCAAAGCCCGTAAGTATACAACACAAATGATGACACTTACATATCAGCAGGAAGAAGCGTACAAAATCACGTTGCCTTTTGGCTATACGCCGCAAGATATTTGTGTCGAAAGAACACTTACAACGGAAAGCACTTCGATTTTTATGCCATTCAGCAATCAAGAGCTTTTCCAGAGGGGCGGCTATTATTACGGGCTTAATCAGGTAAGCCGCAACCTCGTTATCGTGAACCGTTTGGATATGAAAACCCCGTCTGGCTTTGTATTAGGCACATCGGGAAGCGGAAAGTCTTTTGCGACGAAACGGGAAATTCTAAACGTCTTGTTGCATGACAACGAAACTGGTATACTGGTTATTGACCCGGAAAACGAGTACGGTGACTTCTGCCGTGCGTTTGGCGGCACGGTGCTGAAAATAAGTGCGGACAGCAATTTCTATATCAACCCCATGGATATGACCGAGGACTACGGGCTTGACGAGGACGACGACGAAGATACGCCACTCTCCGCGAAAAAAGAAAAAGCAATGAAAAAGAAGTCCGATTATATTATGTCCATTGTCGAACGCATGATAAGTGTTGGCAGCGGTGCGGACAGCACTTCCATAACACCAGTTCAGAAAACCATCGTAGACCGGTGCGTGTATCGTTGCTACAAAGCCTATCTTGATAGCGACTTTGACCGTGAAAAAATACCGACGTTGTTTGATCTGCAAGATGAACTTGATAAGGAAAAGGATACCGCGGAGGGAAGAGCTGTCGCAGAGGGTGTAGAGTATTATACCCGTGGCAGTATGGATGTATTCGCGCATAAAACCAATGTTGCGCTAGAAAATCGATTTGTGGTATTCAATGTCCGAGACTTGGGCGACCAGTTGAGACAGATTGCACTTATTATTGTATTTGATTTCATTTGGAACAGAATGGTCGAAAACAAGAACAAGGGCGTAAGAACCTATTGCTGGTGTGATGAAATTCATGTAATGTTCCAATCTTATTATTCCGCAGACTTCTTGAGACAACTTTACAAGAGGGGGAGAAAGTACGGTCTGTGCATTACCGGACTAACGCAGAATGTAGAGGACTTGTTGAAATCCGAACAGGCAAGGGGTATGATCGGGAATTCCGACTTCATTATGATGTTAAATCAAAACAGTGAGGACTTGCGGTTGCTTGCTGGTATGCTCAATATCTCCGAGACGCAGATGGGCTATGTTACGGGGGCGGATTATGGCCACGGCTTATTGTTTGCAGAAAAGGTTGTTGTCCCATTCGTAGACCGCTTCCCGGATGACAGTTACCTTTATAAGCTCATGTCTACCAAGTTCGGTGAGGACATGAGTTCTGTGGAAATCCAAGCAGAAATCAAAGAAATAATGAAAGAAAATACAGTGGAATTACCTCCTACGGATAAAGAAATAGAGCAGTCCCTACAGGAAGTCTATAATTACTAAGCGCAAGGCGCGACATAGCGTCCTCACCGTGAGGACGCTATAAGGGCAATCATCACGAAAGGAGGTAATCGCATTGAATGCAGGACATAAGGCAAGCCCCTCCTCTTTTAACGCTAAAACCACGCCGCCGCATGGTCAGAGTAATACGCCGGAAGAACATATAGAACGGGCAAGGAGGCCACATGTGGTTGCGGGCAAAGCGCCCTCACATGGCGCAAGCTTAGGAGCGGCTTACTTCCTCACACTTGCCGCTGGACAATATAACAGTGCGAGAAGCAATCTTGATACTTCTCGTGTCCAGACAAACCACAGGGTTGAAAAAGCGGCAGAAGTGCGGGCGGCACAGGCGGTGATGAAGGGAAGCTACACGCCGTCTCACATCATTAAAAATGCAGGGCTTGAAGCGAAAGCCAGCTTCTATGAAGCCATAGGAAGTTACAGCGGAGGAGGTATTTCCTTGTCGCAGAACGCAAGGAATGCTTTTTCTATGGGCGGCAATGTGCTTGTTAACAAAGCACAGGGGGCTTTTGCGAGCCATGAGGATATGGGAAGCCAGGTGGTTGGGGGTGGTATCGCAACAGGCGTGACGGCATATGCGGGAATAAAAGCGGTGCAAGCCGCAAGCCCGCTTATAATCAATACTGTAAGAGGCTTGCCGTCTTCAGGTCAGCGCATTGTCAGCGGGGCGGCGCAAATACAAAGCAGAGTCAATCAGGCGGCTAGGGGGATACAGACGGGCGTTGTAACAACAACAAATGCCGTGAAACGTTCCTATACCCTTGTTCGCGGCATGGTAAACGGAACTGTAATGAGCAGTGTCGTTGCGCATCAGGCGCTTTTAAAGGCAAGTGTGCTTGCAAAGGGAGCCGGACTTAAGGGGTTGAGACTTGCAAGCCGGGGCGTAGTACATGGAGCAGTAAAAGGCGGTGTGTGGACTTTCAAGAGTGGTTTGCCAAAAACAGCAAAGGGTGCAAGAGGGTTGTCAACGGGTGTTGCCGGAGCGTTGTCGTCCTCAAACGATATGATGTTACAGGGTGTCGGCAATACCGTTACGCTTGCGAATTATGGAATAAAAACCAGTATCATCGCAGGGCGAATGACAGGACGTGTCGTCAAAACCTCCGTAAAAGGCGCAGCAGGGGCAGCGAAAAGCATTTCCTTTATTCGGCAAAAAGGTTTGCGGGCAGCATGGGCGAGGGCGAGGAATAAAGCAGCCACGGCAGCCGTAAACGCTGGTAAATCCGCAATTTCCGCTGTTTTAAACCTTGTAAAAGTCGCAGGGCAAAAAGTTATCGTACCCATATTGATTATTGCGCTTTTGGCTTCGTCCGTAATGAGCGTATTATCTGCCCCGGTTGCAGCAATCGGCAGCATCTTCAGCGGCTTGTTTGATACGGACAATGGGGACGGTACATATTCCGAAACGGATATACGGGAATTCATAACGAGGGCAGACGGGGGAATACCAGCCTTACGAGCGGATTATATCAATAACCTTGCGTCACGTTGGGAAAATCAGCTCATAAGTAACGGCGGTGCGTTTGAGGAAGTCCGCTTCCATACAATCCAAAACGATGAGACGGTTGATGCAAACGCGGCTGGTATAACAAGTGTTTTTTATACAGATGATGAGATTGCGAACATCTTACAACCAATTTTTAACGCCGTTGTTTTAATGGAATATGACCTGAAGCCTACGGGAGATCAAGCAAACAACTTACTGAAAGAACTCTTTAGCACATTGTTTGGTGTGAGCGAAGCGGAATCAACTGAAACCAAAATGGTAACAAGAACGCTTCAGGTCGGTGAGAGTCTAGGAATGATCGTGACAAGCGGTTACTGTAATTGTGTGGCTTGCTGTGGGATATGGTCAGGTGGACTGACTGCTTCCGGGACAATACCAACCGCAAATCATACGATAGCGATTGATGCAGTAAGTCCGATTGTCCCTATGGGTACAAAGATCATGATGAATGGTATTGAGTACACCGTAGAAGATACCGGGAATTTTGCCAGATATGGTGTTGCCTTTGACGTCTATTATGATGGTCATGCAGAAGCATCTGCGCATGGACATCAATCGGTAGAAGCCTATCTTGCAGAAGGAAATCAAAACACCGTGGAAGTAACAACTGAAACAGAAGTTAAGATTTTAACTGTAACGCTCAATATGGACGGTTCCTATCAACTGCTTTATAAATATTTTGAACAGCCAATAGACCAATTGGCAAATAAGACAAACAGGACCGAAGCCGAGGATAAAGAACTTTCAAACCTTAAAGACACTTACGCAATCTGCCTTGAATATATCGGTCAAGTCTCTACTCAATATGGCGGTGGCATGACCATGCAGGATTTGTCGGGCGTCCAATGGGTGAACGGTTCAAGGGTAGGTAATCAAGCGGTCGTAGATCTTGCCTTATCACAGGTAGGGCAGGTAGGCGGTAAACCTTATTGGAGCTATTACGGATTTGGCAGTCGCGTTGCCTGGTGCGCCTGTTTTGTACATTGGGTAATGAATACGGGGGGGAACGGAGCTAAATACGCACAATCCTCTAATAATGCCTATTGCCCGACGCTTGCCAGTTGGTTTGCCTCTGCCGGACGTTGGGCGGGCGGTGGCTTCACCGACATTGTAGCCGGAGACGCGATTTTCTTCGATTGGCAGGGCGACGGCACAACTGACCATATCGGTATAGTAATAGGACGTGACGATACATATGTTTACACCGTCGAGGGTAACAGCAGCGATTCGGTAAGGGTGAAACAATATGCCATAAACAGTTCGGTTATTTACGGATATGGACTCATGAATTATTAAACCGTAATCACCGTGATTAAAAAGAAAGAAGAGGTATGTACTATGAAAAAAATTGTTAAAAAAATCATTTCTTTATTGCTTGTTGTTACGTGTACGGTCAATATGAGTGTGGCGGTTTTAGCGGCAGAAACAACGACAGAGCCAACAACGACAGATTGCCGCCTTACCTTTTCCGTTACGGATAAGACGAATGGAATTTTCATTGATGAAATCACCATTACCCTGATGAACCGTGATACCAACTTGGCATACGATTATACTGTGACAAGTGCAGATTATCTTTTTGGCCTCACAGCGGAAGGAATCGCACAACATGGCACTTATAACATTGCGGTGAATTATGCCAGCAAAGAACGGTTCAGTATACTGAACGCAGACGGGACAGCAATTACAAGCTTTACCGCAGAGGGGGAAGCCCATGCCTTTGACTGGATTGTGATAGACAACGGAGCAGAACAAACACAGAGCATGCAGCAAAACGCAAATAAAACCAAAGCCAAATATGTTGCAGAAACAGATAACGCAGAAGCAGACCTTGTATGGAATACCTTTTTGGACAGCGTTTCTGCGTTGGAGGCAGATAGTAAATATGCAGCCATCTTAAAGGCTTATGAGGATACAAAGGAAATTAATGCCCGTTATTATGCGCAGACTGGCGAGGGCAGAACAGAAGAAGAGTATCTTAATATGACTCCATTTGAGCGCTTCCTTTGGTACGCAACTTATGTCACGCCTGTGACGGCGACCACCTCTAGCGACTATAACGCTTACTTCGGTACAATTGATAAGTGGAACTCTAATGTAATAGGCAGTGAGTATAACCTTTTGAAAACGCAAGGGGCTGTCGAACAGGCCGAAGCCTATAAGACGCTTATGGTTTGGCAGTACAACTACTTCATGGCTAACGGGGCAATGTACAATTTTATGACGGGTAAGACTTCCATTGAGGAAAACAACCCTGAAACGGTATCGCCCGAAAGCACGAACGGGAATGACACTACCCTTTCAGGTGAAGAAACCCAAAGCATTACAGACGAGGAGAGCGAAAGCGCCAAAGAAGAGCAGGGCATTTGGGACAATACGATTGGTCTTATCAAGGACAATGTTATCACGATCATTGTTTTGCTTATCCTTGCGGGGGCAACAATCGGCGTGGTCATCTATCGGAAGCGTAAGACGATTAACGACGACACGACAGAATAACCATGCTAAAGCGCCTTAACGCCGAATAGCGGCGTTTTCAGCCAACAGGTAAGGGGAAAGTCGCACAACGATATAAAATGGCACATAATGGCAAATACAGGGCTTGCGCACCGGGCGCAGCCCAAAGGAACCCTTCCTTTTGCCGCTAAAAATAAAAAAGGAGATTTTAGATGAACGACAATAAGAATCTGGATAGCTTGGTTGCCGCAGAACAGGCAAAACTTGAAAAGCTGGAAGAGAAGCAAGTGGAAACCGCAAAAAAAATAAAGGCTTGTAAGTCTGCCATTGAAAGATATGAGTTGATGAAAAACAACCAACAGTTTAACACGCTTTCCAATGCCCTTGATAGTAAAGGAATTAGCATTGAGGACATTCTTTCCGCGATTGCGGCAGGCGATATGCTTTCGCTACAGGAAAAAATCGAAAGTGACGAAGCCGCGAGTATGACGCTGGATAAAGAAACTGATGGTGATGCAGAAAGCGAATAATGCCCTTTGGAAATGATTTTGATTTGCTTTTTTGCCGTTGAGAAGATATCATATAAGTTAAGAACAGTATCTATGAGCAAGGAGCGGACGACATGGAAAAAAAAGAGCAGGACAAATCATTTTCACCAAATGCTAATTTGTGGCTTGATGTAAAAAGAGACATTGAAGCAAAAATCATTACAGGGAAATATGCTGCGGGATATAAAATTCCAACCATCATGGAGCTTGCTGAACAGTATAACATTGGGAAGACAACCGCGCAAAAAGTTATTGGCGGCCTGTTCGATGATGGGACGATAATAAAAAAAGTGGGTATGGGCTGTTTTGTAAAGCCGTTTATCAAAGAAAAGCTGCTTGCCCTTCACAAGAAGGAATTAAAAGCACATATGATAAGCGTAATTGAAGAAGCTTGCTTGTTGGGGCTTGATAGGGATTATATTGTCAGGCTGACAGAGGAAGCATGGAAAGAAGTCAATTGCGCTGAAAAAGAGCCGTCCGTTTAAAAGCGGGCGGCTTTCGCATGTGCCGTACGTGGGATAAAAGTGATAAATTTAATCACGGTGAGTGCGAAAAGGGGGACTTGTATTGGAATTAGATATGCTAAATAAGTTAGATGTAATGGGAGGGTGTACACTAGGCTGACGGTAGGCAGGAAAATAAGTGATAACGGCCTTTTAAAAACATTGGCACTTGACAAGTAATGCACATTATGCTATAATGATAGAGTAAAGAGAAGCTACGGTTGTTCTCAAATTATCGAAAGTGAGGTATTGCAAATGTTTGTTACAGAGGGGAAATTTGTTCTTACTGACGCAGAGCGCAATATTATTCGCGCTCTAGGCGACAGTCTTTATACCGAGGAATTTCTTGAAGAATGGCTTAATCGCAACGACAATATTGATTTTAATGCCCCTGCCGCATTGCAGATTATGGGGGCGCACGGCTATTTTAAGGCTGTACGCGCTTTGGCGGCGGGGACACACGCCACTATACCTACGCTCCCGCCTGAAAATACTTTTGCATGTGGTATTGTAGCCGATGCGCTTGAGGATTTTTTGAAGGAATGGACGTTTGAAGATAGGAGTGTAGGGATTTTTGGTTGTTCTGATGCCGAAAAGTCAATTATGGGGGGTTTGATAGCATATTTGCGGTCTTTTGCCGTATAAATTTACTCACCGTGAGTACGGGCGGGCGTCTCCTGCCCGTACTGTTTGTTTAAGAAAGGATTTGCGACATGGGATATAAACTATGCACGGCTGAAAAGCCGAGCGTTGCCAAAGATATTGCGAGAGTGGTAGGAGCCAACGAAAAGCGCGACGGTTACTATCAAGGCAACGGATATATTGTTACTTGGGCAGTAGGGCATTTGGTAGGGCTTGCTGAACCCGAAGCCTACGGCTTTGTAAGGCAAGCAGACATGTATAACGACGAAGAGGCAAAAAACAAAGCATATGCAGAGTTGCCACTTTTGCCGCAGGACTTTAAGTTAATTGTTTTAGAGCCAACAAAAGACCAGTTTGCAATTATCAAAGAACTCATGCACCGTCCTGACGTAGATTATATTATAGATTGCGGAGATATGGGGGCAGAAGGGCATATTTTACAGTGGCTTATAAGGGAAATGGCGGGTAACAAGAAGCCCGTAAAACGCTTTTGTGCTACGTCTATGACGGACGAAGCCATTAAGGAAGCCATGAGCCACTTGCGGGAAGCGAAAGACTTTCTTCCCTTAATTCGCGGTGAGTTTTGCAAGAAGAAAGAGGATTGGATTTTAGGCATGAGTCTGTCCCGCGCTTTGAGTATCAAATACCACGCGGGCATAAACGTAGGACGCGTACAGTCCCCGACATTAGGATTTGTTGTAAAGCGCTACCTTGAAGTTATAAATTTTAAGGTAACAAATTACTACACTATGGAAGCGTCCATAGCGGGGGGGAATGGATTTAACGTTTTTTGGAACAAGGACACAGAGGGCATTTTCCCGCCCGACATTAAGACAAGTGACGGGAGAGTGCTGAACAAAGGAGCTATAGACGTAAAAAGCGCGGAGATAAAGGCTAGTGGCAAAGGGGTAGTTACAGACCTATCGAAAGCCAAGAAAGCCGCAGACCGCCCACAGCTTTACGACATTACGGAGTTGCAGAGAGACGCAAACAGAAAATACGGCTATACGGCGGCAGTAACGCTTGCTACCGCACAAGCCTTGTATGAGACGCAAAAAGTGCTGAGTTATCCGAGAACAGACAGCCGCTATATTACCCAGGATTTAGTACCGTATATGGCAGAGCGTGTGAGGATGATAGGAACCCTTAATAAGTACAAAACAGTAGCCGCAGACCTTACGGCGGCAGGACTGAATATCAACAAAAAAATTGTGGACGACAGTAAGGTGACAGACCATCACGCGCTTATACCTACTAAAATTATAGATGGTTTCAACCTTACAAGCATGAAGCCTACAGACGAGGAAAAGAAAAAGGGCGTTACGGTTGACACCATGAACAATATCCTTGACCTTGTTCTTACCCGTGTGCTTGTGTCGTTCTCTACTACTTTCACGTATGAGCAGACTGACATAACCGTAACATTTTCAAATGGCATGAAGTTTACAGCAAGCGGCAAAAAACCTGTTTCATTTGGGTGGAAAGAGGTACAACGGATCTTAAGCGGCAAAGGAGAAATTGGCGAAAATACCGAGGGCGATAGCCCCGAACAGTTATTTCCTAATATTCAAAAAGGGCAATCTGTTATTGTTAAAGATTGTAAAACCATTGCGGGCAAAACAAGCCCGCCAAAGCTTCATACCGAAGCTACGTTGCTTACTGCTATGGAAAATGCGGGACAGCAGATAGAAAACGGCGCTATTCTTAAAGGTAAGGGAATAGGAAAATCCAACCGTGCGGAAATCATCAAGAAACTTTACGATACGGAAGTTGTTGAAACGGAACTGAAAGGAAAAACGCCCTACATTAAGCCAACCAAAAAGGGATTGACTATTATTCGGATTTTGCCGCCCGACCTTTATAGCCCGAAAATAACGGCAGATTGGGAAACTAAAATTGCTGAAATTGTGGAGGGCAGGGAAACAGAAAGTAACGTCATGCTGGGGTTTGAAAGCTATATTATAGCGAAAACCGAACAGGTTAAATCAATGACTGTACAAGCGTCCTTTGCAAAGGAAAAAGAGAGTTTCGGGGCTTGCCCGTGGTGCGGAAAGCCCGTATACTGTTTTCAGGAGAAAAACGCAAAAGGCAAAGTGACGGAAACCCGTTACTATTGTTCTGAAAAATGTGATTGGGGCATGAAAACCAATGATATGACCTTTATTGCCCGCCTGGGGCGGAACATCACAGACGCAGAAGCCAAGAAGCTTATCGTTAAGAAATTTATCGTGCTGGAATGCACGACAAAGAGCGGCGGCAGCAAGTACCGGGGAGAGTTTACCTTCAGAGAAAGGATAAGTAGCGGAAAACGGTATTGCAACATCAAGTGTGAACCAGTGAAAACAACGAAAAAGAAATAGAGGTGATTTTCAAAAGCAAAGAAATAATAAGGAGAGGACGGAGAGAACAATGTTATTAACCTTAAAAAAATACGGTTTTTGTAGTGACGATTGCGTATGTCATTATTGCGAAAAAGAAACATCATGTAATGAGTGTGACTATATAGCCATATGGCAAAATATGGGCGATAACGTAAACTGTTTGCAGGGCGGTTTGTCAAAATGCCCTTTTATTGTTACTTATGGCAATTCACAATACTTGTCTTTGGAAGAAGCTACTAAAAAAGCAGAGGAAATTGTATACGTCCTTTTGAGTGCGACCGATATAGAGCGGGAATGTCATAAACGCAACATAAGCACACGGAATAATAGGCACGGAGCGGAAATAAGCCTTGTTAATGCGATTATTGGCGAACTTACATAATCATAATTAAAGGGCGGCGTAATCGCTGTCCTTTGATTAAATTTGTGTTGCTTTATGGGTTGTTTCGGGGTATAATTAAATCATATATTATTGTATTGGTGATACAATACACTTAAAATTATCTTATATGAATCTTATCACCGTGATAACGAAAGGAGACAGAACCCATGGCATTGTTGGAAAAGAACTACAGGGCGGCAGCCGTTGCGGAATTGGAACGCAGCATACGTGACCTTGAAGAACGTGACAAAACGGCACAAACAAAACCGACCCTTGAAAAAGACGTAGCAGACACACAAAGCAATCTCAATTTTGCAGAGCGCCTTAATCTTATCAGCACGGCACAGGCAGAAGCATACAGGCAGCGAGCATTGAAGGTGCGCCTTGATTTTGAACATATTCAAAAGACCGAAACGAGAGATGATATCGTAGATGATTTGGAAAATCCGAGAGAGAGGGCGGCAAGATACCAGGACATGGATAGCTATAATTCTCAAATAACCGCAAAACGGGCACAGGCTTATTCTGATATGAAAAATGAAGAACCAAGCCATACCATAGCCATAGCCAAAGATACGGAAGAACGCACAAAATAAGGAGAATTAGGGTATGTCAACAGAAAGAGAGATTAATATATCCCCCAAAAAGAACACTCTTATTGTTAATCTGTTCGCTGGTCCGGGTGCAGGAAAAACAACCTGTTCATGGCTAATAGCGGCAGAACTTAAAAAACAGAATATCGTAACGGAGTATGTGCCGGAATATGCGAAAGAGCTTGTGTGGGATGGAAACTTGAAAAGGGTAGATGGCAGTTATGAAAGTGAAAGTGAAATATTTGCCGAGAAGCAACGACGTATTAATAGACTGGTTGGTAAAGTAGACGTTGTTGTAACTGATAGTCCATTGCTACAAAGTGCATGTTTTGTTTTAGAACGCAAAGAGGATTTTAAACAAAAGGCTATTCAAACAAGCTCCCTATACAACAATTTTAATTTGTTTGTTGAACGTGGAAAATATTATGAAAAGGCTGGACGTATTCACAGTTTACATGAGAGCAAAACAATTGACGAAGAAATTAAAAAATTATTAGATAGCAATGACATATATTATGGGACGTATAGTCATAACAATTTAGACACGGTTGTTAAAAACATTAAGACAACCTTGCGAAAATTGCAAATAACTATGCAAAATGAAACTTTTATAGAGGGCGCATCCAAACACAAACAGCTTACTTCTACTTTAACAGACGTGGACTCCCCACAGAACGAGCGACAAAGGCTATTTGTGGATATGGACGGAACGCTTACAGTGTTTACTCCTGTTGACGAATTAGAAACCCTTTATCAAAAAGGATACTTCTCGAATCTGGCCCCGCATAAAAATGTCATAGAAGCTATCAAGGAAATCATATTGTACCACTCTGATATTGTTGAGGTCTATAGTTTATCTGCCTATTTGACTGACAGCGACTACGCATTGCAAGAAAAAAATGAATGGCTAGACGAATACGAGCCGGAGATCGACCAGGCACATAGGATATTTGTTCCTTGCGGCAGCGATAAAAAAGAGGGCGTGCCGGGCGGTGTGCGGTATAACGACTTCCTGCTTGATGACTTTACGGAAAATCTTAAGAATTGGCACCCTTCCGGTCGAGGGATAAAATTGCTAAATGCAATTAACCACACACGAGGCAGTTGGGAACATGATCGTATCCGGTATGACCGAGAGCCGAAAGACCTTGCAAACGGGATTTTATCCGTTATGCGGAATGAGCAGCAAATATTTGATAAAAGGGTAAACGATTTGGAAAAGGAGGAACAAAAACAAATGGCACAGACACAGAAAATGATTCCGACAGGAGCAAAACCCGCACCAACAGAACTTGCGGAAAGAATATTTGATTTTCTCGAAAACCATGACCCTGATCTTGGCTATGCCGAAAGTAAGGAGCAGTGGATTAGAACGATCACAGGACAACTTTTACAGAACCACGTCGCAAACTATATTACGGCTTTGGAGGAACTTCCGAAAAGAAAACCTGAAATACGAGAGGAGGCAGACTCCCTTATACGAGAAATAAGAATCTACATGGGGGAGATCCGAGATACAATGACGCAGGAAGTGAATGAAATGCCTGTCGCCGAGATTGCCACCCTTGATTTTGTGGGAAACCCTGAAAGAGAAGGTACGGGCGGCGTATACAGGGGAAGCAGTATGTTTGAAGCGTTGTTTGCGCATGCCGCAGAAACAAACTATGCAGAATTTTACGGTCACGGTCAATATGACAATGCATGGTGGGCGGCAAACCTTAAGGATAATTTTCAACCCAAAATCGCAATTTTGCAGTTAGGGGAAAGCGATACTAATAGGGGCAGACGTTTCATCGGCACGGAGACGTTGAATAATGTTTTGCACGAGCGTCCCAATTGCAGCAATTATGAATTGGTTTATGTAAGAAATGAGATAGACGCGGCAAAAACGGAGGACGCACGGGACGAGATCAATAACCGATTGTATCAGGAATTTAATGCGGATATCCCTAGACCGAGAACCTATTACGGACACAGCATGAGCGTAGGGGACGTTATTGTTATCGTCAATGATTTTATTGACCAAAGTGCATATTATGTTGACAGCATGGGCTTCACAAAGCTACCTGATGACTTTTTAAGCCATGAAATGAGCGCAAAAATTCGTAACGACCTTGATATACGCAAAGAGAATGATTTGTATGAAAGCATTATTCGTTATGAAACAGAAAACTCCATTGAGATTGCAGACAAATCAACAAAGGACAGATACTTTGATATTACAACAAATTATTTGCCGATTTTTGAAATGGCAGACAGGCGCGGAGTCATTATGGATATGGACGATTTAGGGTATGCACCCGCGCAAATTGACGGTTTTTCCGAAGATTTTCTAATGTTCAGAGCAAAAGATAATGTAAAGGATACTTTTGGCTATGACGGTTGGGATGCGGTGTTTGGCTTTATCCATGATGTACGGACGTTAGCTACCAATTATACCTTGCAGGAATTGCAGGACAGAGCGAATGGCGATTACGGAACGATTGAATATGGCACTTATGGCGACAGGGAAGTACAGACGGCTATTGCGGCTTACGGTCACGATCAATATGAAAATGAATGGTGGGCGGCACACTCTTATTTGAAAAACGACTTGATTGACAGATACCGTAATACCGAATTTTTGAATGTTGGAAGTGCGGAAAATCAAGATAATGCGTATGTGAGCGCAGAAGAATATTTGTCTGGTGATATTCAAGCTAAACTTGTGCTTGCAAACGCGGCGTTGCCACTTCTCCCGTCTCTTGCTGTAAACGTAGAAGCATTAGAAGCGGCGATACAAATAGAAAGAGGGGAACAGGTTGGCGAGCCATTGAAAGAACAAGTTGAAAAAGTGGCACAGGTCGAGCAAGACGAAAGAACTTCTCAGGATGAAGATATTGTATTATTGCCACGGGATAAAGAAAAACTCATTGCTCTTGAAAATGAAATTGCTGAGATGGGTGCATGGTTGAACTATTACCATCAGTTCGCCGGGGCTAGGGCCTTCACGGGTAGGAATCCGTTATACGACAGAGAGGAAAAGAAGTTTGCCACGCTTAAAGCCCAGTATGAAACGCTGAAGAAAGGAGCCGTCAAAAATGTCGTTGAGGCAGTGACACCTAATCAATTACATACTATTAGTGTAAGCGGGCATATGGGGACATGGTATGTAATTGATCAGGACACAATCGACGGCAAGAGAGTATTACTTTTGGAAAGTGAACAACACGGCGACGAAGCCGCCGCACTTATCGTTGACGAAAATTTAAATCTTCTTCTTGACGACGTATATAACGGCTTTGACGATTATAGGGAACAGGTTAGCGAGCCATTGAAAGAACAAGTTATTGAAGCTATGGCGGCGGCAGGGTATACCTATAACGAAACAGAAAGCGGCGACGGCCATCTAAATTTCAACGGTGATAATGGGAGCATGAACTTTGAATATTTCAGTGAAACAGCCGAATGGATTAATAGCGTGACATTTGACGACCCCAATATTTCAAAAGCAGTAGAGCAGATAATGCATCCTGATAATGAGCCTACAACCATCATAACAGACGAACAAATGCGGCGTATGGCTGATATTTTGGCGATTAACGCGAAATACCATTATAACGCGATCATACGAGAGTTGAGTGCAAGGGAAGTGAAAAGGGAAGATATATCTATAAACGCGGATTTCAAGGATTATACAGTTGAGGAATTGAGGAAGGCGGTTGATTTTGTGCGTAACTATACTCCAAGACCGTTCCACTATTACGAACCCGACCTTGACCTTGACGGGACGTCCGAAGAATTATATACGGACGCAGAGAACGGGTATATTGAGAATCCCGACGCATTACACCGTTTAGGAGAAATTCTTACACAAGAGGGCAAAGCCGACGAAGCCGAGCGCGTAGGCTTCATGGAAGAACGTCAAAATGAAGATACAAGCCTTTATTCCGTAGCACAGATGAAACTTGATTTTATGGACGGTTACGGTGGAATTGACGAAGTAGCGGTAAGCGACAACGCGAACCTTACCGTCGTTTATGAGCCGAAGGACAACAATGTACTTGTTTCCCTGACTCAAACGTGGCAAGACGGGAACGAGGATGTTCTATCAACAGGGGCTAACCTCATTCCTCTTGATGAATTTAAGAAAATGAGCCGTGCCGATTTTGAGCGTTTTGTTGGTGAGGTAAGCGCGTATAGCATGGAAGAACAAGAAAGAACGCCGCGTGAGCCGATACAGGAACGTACTCACGGTGATAACGAAAAGATTACGTTACATATTAAATATCAAGAGCCTATAAGTTTTAATGGTCTTGTATCTGAAACTGACAGAATTGTCTTTGATAATCAAGATGAATTAAATAAATTCGTAAACGGTGAAGTCGCATATGACGTATTGGATGATGCGGTAAGAAAAAGAGGCAATGAAATCTTGCTTTATGCTGAAAACGAAAATGGTGATGTGGTTTGGGGGAGCAAAGAAGAACGACAGGAAGAACTGACGATTGACGGGCATAATTGCGTTAAGGTGGACGAGTGGGTAAGTGGTTCGGCAACATTTATTTTGGGACAAAGTACCGAAGATAATACTTTCTATCACGCACAGGTAAGTGATACAGACAGGGATTTTGGCGGTGTTTATGCTTATGAATATAGCGGAATGCCGTCACATGATGATGTTGAAAGTAATCATATGGACAATATTTCAGCTATTGCTATTGACAGGCACGAAGAAGAATATGGAGCAGACGGCAGACGCGCCTTTCCTCATATGAACGATGAGCCGCCGAGAGATTACAGGGAAGCCGTTACGCTTATTGAGGGAATGTCAAACACACAAATTGCCGACATGGGGTATGATGAAGCAAGCAACCTTATCAGCTTACTTGACAATGAGCGGCTTAACAATGAAGGGGTGTTGCAAGAGGTAATGGAAACTGGATATGATGAAACCTACACGCAAGAGTATGTTCAGCAATTGGATTACGATATGGAGTATTACCGCCAGTTGTCGGATTACGTTGAAGAATTAGCGATAGGTCAGTATGTGCGCGGCGAATTGCGAGAGGTCGAACGCCCCGTAAGGCAAATTGTTGAGCTGCAAGTAAGCGTCCCTAATGAGCCGTCTTTAACGATTAATGATTCACAGGAACTTATTCACGGTGAGGAACAGGACAACACACTTACGTTTAGGGAGTTTCTTAATAGCCACCGAGGGGCTGTTATCGCCGCTATGACACAGGGCGGGCATTTGTATTTATCAGCCGAGCAAACGCAAGATTACGAAAAATTGACAAGCGTTGTTTCTCACGCTGGAAGTCCCGATACAAGATATAGCAGGGCTTTTGATGATGAATTGTTTAATGCTACCGTAAGCTTGCGGCGACACGACGAGGAAAGCAACACATATCACCTTTTACTTGACGAATCAGAGGGGGAAAGATTGCGGGAACATAATCACCGTGATAACGAAATTCCCCCGCAAGACGCACCTGTGAATCTTGTAAGACAAACCCACGCACAGGAAATAGCAACTGAGATGCCAGAAAAAAAAGAAGAAGAGCTGTCGAAAGAAATAAGCGATGGTGACAACGATAATTCCCCGAAAGACCGTCTAAGAGAACAGCTTGATAACGGGATAAGGAGTGTGCTTGATAGCGAAAATTTTAAGAATTGGCTTTCTTCGGGCGGGAAGCTATACTACAAAAATTACAGTTTTCAAAATGCTATGCTTGTGTGGTTGCAGAAGCCCGATGCAAGCTATGTTATGGGTTATGAAAAGTGGAAAGAATTTGGGCGTAACGTAGTGCAGGGCGCAAAGGGAGCGAAAATATTTATTCCGATTATGGCAGGCGAAAAATACAAGGGGGGCTTATATCGCAGCATTAAGAGCAACCTGATCGAACAGCTTTCAAAAGACCCGTCGCTTACCGAAGCAACCTACCGCCTGGGAACGAGCAACCTTGAATTTACCATGAATCGGTCAAACCGTCTTGTAGGATTTAAGGCAAACGGCGCGGAACAATTCATTTTTGCTTCCGATGATGAAGCGAAACGATTTATTGAGCGCACCATTGTTGGCAAAGTGCCAACAGGCTTTGCTATTGGCACGGTCTTTGATGCAAAGGATGTAACTGCCCCTGAATACTTATGGGTAAAGAGCGGATTCACCAAGGAGGAAATAGCAACCGATGCAAAAGGCAATCCCATTAAAAATCGCAGGGGTGAAACAAAGATTGTCAACACGACTGAAAGACAGGCGCGTTTTCAGACCGACCTTGATATGGAAATTGTTGCAAACGACCCTGTAAAAATGCAAAAACTTTTCGACGCTTGCATGGCAGCAAGTGAGCGTAAGGGCGTTCCCGTAATCCTTGCTGATAAAGAAAATGACAGCACTCTTAACGACGGCGAAAAAGGCTATTTTTCCCGTGAGTTTAGCGAAGAACATCCTAATGGCTTTATCGTGATTGACAACAACCTTGAAGTTACGCGGAAATGCGCGGTGTTGCTTCATGAGATGGGACATGCGGACTTGCACAAGAACCTTGAAGCTCTTGCGCAGAAAATGGGAGAAAAAAGAATCTCCCAAAAAATGCGGGAAATACAGGCAGAAGCTACCGCTTTCGCCGTGGCAAGCACTTTCGGCATCGAAACCGATACGAGCAGCTTTAGTTACCTGGCTATTTATTCCAAGGGTTTTGAATTGCAGGACTTCCATAAGTCCATAGAAGTTATCTATAAAGAAACGCAAGCGCTTACAGCGGACATTAAGGCCGAGCTGGATATAAGAGGGCTAAACCTTGACCTTACTGAGAAACCCAAAGAAAAACTTGACAAACAAACGCTTGCGACCATCTCCACAAAGTACATGGACTTTGCCGAAGCGCAGGGAAACGACGTACAGGCAGCTCTCTCCGAAATGCCAGGCCTTATAAGACAGAGCAAGGATAACCCGGATCGCATGGATGTTTTAAAATATCAGAAAGAGAACCTTGACAGCCGCAAAATGGACATAGAAATAATTCTTAATACCATAGAGAGCCTTAATGAGGCCGCCACAAGGGAACAGCAGGACGAACGTGTAAATATCCTTGATGCCACAATGAGCCGTATAAGCGGTAATTCTTCCGCTTTTGAAAACCTTACGGAACGTTACCTTATAATTTCAGAACGGGCGCAAGGAGACCTGAAAGTGGATTTTGAAAAAGACCCTATAAAAACGCTGGAAGCCATGAAGAAAGACTATCCTGCTCTTACAAAGCTATCCGAGCCGCAATTACAATATGTTGCCACAAGCAAATTCGTGTCCCGTGAATTCGCAAAGCTATTGCGGGACAACCCGCAGGAATTTGTTGATAAAGTGACCGAAAGGGCAACCCTCTTGCCGAGAGTTGCGGCAAAAAATGGCACTTTCGTAGAAGTAAACCGTTGTGAGCAATGGACAGATAAGCCTTTCTTTGAAAAAGGAACGCTTTGTTCTCCAAAGATTGCGGACGTGGTTGTGGCGGGAAGTGAAACGCAGATGCGGGGATTTAGGAGCGAAGCAGAGAAGCGCGGAGAATATTTTCCAATTGCAAAGTGCGACATAACCGTTTACACCCCGGACAAAAACAATGGCTTAATTTCACTTAATACCCGTATTGACATCGGAGACGGCGAGCAAAAAGGTCTTAAAGACCATTTAGAACAGATTTGTCGGCGCGGGGTAGAGCGAAAAGAAGTTCTTGCAAATTTTCAAGAAGCCCTGACGGAGAGGGCGAGCAAGAACAAAATTAAGGTGCAAGATGTTTCTAAAAAGACACAGAAAGCAGAAAGTCCCGATAAGGAGGCTGCTCCAAAGGGTGACATGACACAGAAACAGTGGAGGGAGGAAATTAACGGAGCAAGGGAGCAAGACGTAAAAGAACATGTTGAAAAGACGGCAGAAAAAAGTAAAAGCAATCCCTGCAGGAACGGGGAATAAGGGGGCGTGTGTATGAACTTCTTTAATCAATTCCAAGAGCCAGAAAACGAATTGCAGGACGAAACGGAAGAATATGTTGTTGCTGCTTTTATTCCCCGTAAAATTCCCGCAACGGAAGAGCTTATACGTAGGCAAAGAGAAGAGGAGATTCGCAAGAAATATTGCAATCCTTCTGTAAAAACGGGAGCGGGCATGATGATGTGAAACGCGGGGCGGGAAAACCCCGCCCCGCTACTTTCTCTATTGTGCGTTATCGCTCTGGAAACAAACTTGACAATTGATACACATTATGCTACAATGTGATTATGACCCCTCGGAAGGAGAATACAAATATGAGTTTTAATATCGGAGAAAAGAACAGTAAATATGTTGTCGTGCGTAACGTCACCATGCGCTATGCTTTTTCAGAAAAAGTCTTATTTGCGGATTTGCGCACGTCAAGAAAAACGGGGAACCCGATAACCGACAAAGAGACAGGGGAAATCTCCACTGACAAAGACGGCAACCCTGTTCCTGAAAGAGTGTATGCGCATTGGGAGGGGCGTTTTGTAGGGAATGCTTTTGAACCTGCAAAGGCGCTCAAAAACGGACAGGCAATTAATGTCGTGAACGGCTGGCTTGACAAGGAAGAAAGTACGGGGAAAAATGGGCGTGAGTATGTGAATGTGTTCGCTGTTATCACTGACTTTACGCTTTCTGATCTTCCCGATACCAGCGGCGGCGAAGAACCCTCTGTTGAAGCCGTGGAATAAGACGATGAAAGGAATGGATAACATTGGAAAGTGTAAGAACCACAGAAAGTATAATCTTTTCCCGCCTTACAAAGGCAGCAAAAAGTAGCGGCGTGGTGCTTACTTATACGCATAAGCTCTTTTTTCTCCGGTTACTTGATTTAGCCGAAAGCATGAGGCATGACGCAGATCACGAGCTTTGCGTCACCCTGTCTGTTCAAGAGCTTTCCAAGACACTGGAAATACCTCTAAGGACAACAATACAGTGCTTAAACAGACTTACGGCCTGTGATGCACTGAAAAGAACGGGGGGAGAAAAGACGTTTCCGCGAAGCCCCACCACAACAACTATTAATAAAAAATTTTATGAAAAGGAGTAATTTAATGATAAAAATGACTGACATTGATATTTTTGACAATGACGAGAGGATTGTCGTCAATAAGGCTTGCGAGGGTACCCCTCTCTCCGCTTTTACTAAGCAGCGTTTGCTTGCGAACCTCACATTTGCACACGATATCAGCACGGGGCAGGACGTGCTTAACCTTTTGGACGGGTTAATTGAGAAGGTTAAGCACGTTTCTGAAGAAGAATGGGAAAGTCTAAAAGTTAAGATCCCCTTTGCTACCTACTACGACGCAGAAAGCAATGTAGATGAAGTTCCGGTAAATGAAGAGTAGCAGAAGAATGTTTTGCCATTGGAGAATAAGCGGTTTGGTTGCGTTGTGCGCAGACCGCTTTACGTGGCAATATTCCGCTAGGCTGGCGGGCGTTATCACCGTGATTAAATGGGGATTTGGGGAGTTATAAAACTGAAATTGCCTAATTGGGTGAAAGGCGGTATATATGAAGGAGAATAAATTTTTATCAGTGAAAACGAATTTTTGTGGTACAGAGGGATACATGGTTACACAATTAATAGGTGATAAGGTGGTGTGTGAGCAATTTATTCC